>Ga0207132_1009_pt1 | contig 40093 bp, 35 predicted proteins | sample Alteio_BWMinHeat_14_FD_153554 | JGI IMG/M metagenome (GOLD analysis project Ga0207132, IMG submission 153554) | Enriched cells from forest soil in Barre Woods Harvard Forest LTER site, Petersham, Massachusetts, United States -... | ecosystem: Environmental > Terrestrial > Soil > Temperate forest >...
TGGCCGCTGAGAGCCAGCGTAAGATCGAGATCGGCCAGAAGATTCAACAAAACATCGCGCACTCCCTGTTCGCCGGCGACGGCGAGTCCCCAAGCATAAAGACGCCCAAGCAAGACGGCGCGAGCACCTAAAGCGAGCGCCTTGAAAACGTCGGCACCGCGGCGGATCCCTCCGTCGAACAGTACCGGTACACGTCCCTGCACTTGGCGCACGATAGCGGGAAGAGCGTCGAGCGCGGCGATGCTGCCGTCCACTTGCCGGCCGCCGTGATTCGAGACCACCAGTCCGTCAACACCCGCGTCGAGAGCGTGAGCGGCGTCCTGCGGATGCAGGATACCCTTCAAAATAATCGGAAGAGAGGTGTGCTTCTGAAGGAACGGGATGTCGCGCCAGGTGAGCGCCGTATTGGAGAACAGGCTTACCCAGAGTTGAATCGCCGCAGTCGGATTCTGCTCCGGCGGCTCCGCAAGAAGCCCGCGAAAAACGGGATCGCTGAAATAGTTGGCGAGCCCCTGGCCGAGAATAAACGGTAGGTAGGCGTGCTGAAGATCACGTTCCCGCCAGGCCAACAGGCTCGTGTCCAGGGTTACCACCAACGCCCTATATCCCGCACTCTCAGCGCGTTCGAGCATGCTGGCAGTCAGATCGGGATTCTTCCCCCAATAGAGCTGGAACCAGCGGACGCCATTCCCCGAGCCGTCCGCTGCTCGCGCGATTTCCTCGATCGAACGGCTGGCTGCCGTGCTGAGCGTGAACGGCAATCCAAGCGCTGCCGCAGCGCGTGCCGAGGCGAGCTCGCCCTCCGCATGAAGAATGCCCTGAACGCCCACGGGACCGAGTATCACCGGCGCAGGCAGCTGCACGCCGAGGAGTTCGACGCTCATGTCGCGTTCAGAGACGTTGCGCAACATCCGCGGCACGATCCGCCAGTGGTAAAATGCTTCGCGATTGGCGCGCACGGTGTCTTCGCCACTTGCCCCGCCGGCCACATAGTCGAACGCGGGCGGAGAAAGTGTCTCCTTCGCCTTCTGCTCCAGCTGAGCAAGAGATACCGGAACCGAGAGTGCGCCGCCAGTGAGACCGAGCGTATAGATCTGCTGCTGGCGCTCGATACCGGTGGGAATTTGTGAATTCGGAGTTTGCTCGCTCATGACGGAGCAGAATTATACACGTAGGAAGAACGGACGCGGCTCAGACGAGATCAAGATGTCTAGGGCCGAGACGGAGATGGCGCACCGGGAACTAGCTTGGGGATGCACCACCTACCAATAATCGGATAGCCAGCCCACTCCCCGCGATTGGCCTTGATCCCGTACACCACACCAAGGATGACGTTGGCAATCCAGCCACACATCGCAAAAAGCCAGAGCAAAGGAAAGAAAAGGAAGAACGCTGGAAACGTACTTGGATTGTGAGGCCGGGATATTTCGTGGAAGACGCCCACGAACGCTGCAAAAAAGAAAAGCGTGAAGCAGCTAAAGAAGAGCGCCATATAACAGAGCTGCCACATAAGAGCCTGTAGCGCATGAAATTTCACAAACGGCGAATTCTGCTTGATAATTAGAATGACTAGCGGCCCCATAAAGCCGGTAAAAATCTGAAGCAGGTGCGCAAGGAACGCCATGGTGCGTTCGTCCTGCGTAGGCTCGGGCAAGGCAAGTACTGGTTGATTCGCCACGGCTTCAACCTCCAGTGCATCGCTCCAAATTAGCGTGAATCCGCGGCCAACGCCGACGGAAGCAGCGCTGGTGTGCGCAATCAGGGATTAACCTGTGGCTAGCTCAAGAGAGATGATGGGTCTCAGAAAACCAACCGCGGAAGTGAGCACGCTTGACACGGCAGACAGCCGTACTCAGGATGGACGCACCGTGGACACTTCGCTCGGCAGCAAACTTTCTGAGATCGCCCTTCCTGATTGTGATGGGAAGGTGATTCGTCTCGGCTCTTTGTGGGCCGGTCAGGCCGCGGTGCTGGTTTTTCTCCGGCATTACGGATGAATCTTTTGCCGCCAGCACGTCGCGCAGTTGCGCGAACATGAGCAAGCCTTTCGGGGGAAAGGAGCCGCTCTTGCAGCGGTGGGATTAGGCGACCGCAATTATGCTCGGATGTTTCGTGAAGAAACGGGCATTGCCTTTCCCCTTCTGATAGACGAAAAGCGTGACGCTTATCGCGTGGCCGACTTGAAGTCCGCGAATCCCTTGCACCTCCTGCGGAGTGAGAACGCCGAGGCAAGAAAGCGTGCGCGTGCTGCCGGCCATCATCAGCACGAGTTGGGGCAAAATCCGTTTCAACTCGGCGGCAGCTTCGTGTTCGGGCCGGGAAATGTGGTGCGCTTCGCGCACATCAGCGAAACCTTCGGCGACAATGCCACCGTTCTGGCCCTGCTCGAAGCGCTGCCATAGCCTAGGCCGTTGAGCTTCCCACACAGCCGCCCAGACGCTCGGGAATGGCGGGAGCAGCTACTGATAAAATATAAGGTGTGCAGAGGTCTCTCTCCATCCGGGGCTGGCTAGGGCTGCTTTTCGCATTCCTCGCGACAGCCGTCAGCGTCGCCGAGACCAGACCGGCTAGCGGGAATCCGCGCCAGGACTTTCTTGACAAGCTAGTTGCTGCGGCGATCGAGCGCACGAATCATTCCGTCAAGTACGTTTCCACCTACGTCCATCTGGACTATCCGGGCGGAGACGTGCCCGCGGATACCGGTGTGTGCTCCGACGAAATTATTCGCGCCTATCGAGCCGTTGGCGTGGATTTGCAAAAGGAAGTTCACGAAGACATGGTAAAGAACTGGGCTCGATACCCGTCGAAGTCGAAGTGGCATCAAGCGCATCCGGATCCCAGCATTGATCACCGCCGCGTCCCGAATCTGATGGTGTTTTTCAAGCGCAAAGGAGAGAGCCTGGCGATTTCCTCGCGTGCGGCGGATTATTCGCCGGGCGACATCGTAACGTGGGATTTGGGCGGCGACGTCCCGCACATAGGGATGGTGGTCAACGTGAAGTCCCGAGAGAGCGGACGATTGCTGATCGTTCACAATATCGGGCAAGGACCGAAGATGGAAGACGTGCTGTTCAGCTGGAAAATTACGGGACACTACCGATATTTTGGACCACCTCCGGCCGAAGCGCGTCGATTCTTCAATCCGCAAGAATTGAACCACCGAATCACGCGAGTCGTTTAGACATGATGATGTAGTTCCCCGGTACTTTTGCTTCGAGAGAGGGCGAAAACGGGGCGGTGCCGATTTCGACGTAACCAAGGCGGCGGTAAAACCGTGGCAGCGGGGTCCGTTGACTGATAACCCGCAAATCGACTGCGCTGCAACCACCGGCGCGGAAATAGTCTTCGGCGGCGGCAACCAGCTTGCTCCCCAAACCTCGACCCTGGCGCGCCGGATCCACCGCGAGCAGTCCCAAATAGCCGTGGTCTTGACGAATCTCCAGATAAACGCATCCCACAAGTCCAGCCGCATCTTCCGCTAACAAAAACTTGCCCGCGTCCATGAAGGCTCTCGTCTCCTCGGTATTGATACGATCGCCATCAAAGACAAATTGTTCCACAAGGAATGCCGCGTTGATCAACCGGACGAGCGCGGGGATGTCCCGGCTGACCGCAGTGCGAATGAAAACGCTTTCATTGCGGGGCGAGGATTTTGATGGGTGTTCCATGAAATCACCGAGGTGAAGTCTAGAAGCTATTGGTAATGCTGAGCTTCTGCGCCACTCCGAAGAGCCGCCAGATTAGCTGGCTCGTTTCCCGAACTCTGCGGGTCCGTGGACGCTGCTAGCGACCAGAAACCCGGATCGCCGTCGGCAAATTCCTTGAACACATGGGACATCTCAGGACGAATAGCGTAGAGGTTGCTCTCCATGCTTTGATAAGCCGCGCGCGCGATTTGTTGCATCCGCTCGGCACCCGCTTCGCCTTCGGCGTCCCGCAACGGACCTCGCCATGCCAAAAGGTCGTCGTTTTGTCTCAGAGCCCTCATGGGCACAAAAGCAAGAAAAGCGGGCGATGGCATCCCCACGTTCACTTGATAGACGACCCAAGGCGTATCCGCTTTGATTTTTTCGTACGCAGCTCTGAGGGTCTTAAACGCCTCGACAAATTCTTCCTCGTGGCCGGGCCACAGCCGTATTTCCAGCACACGCATGTAACGCGCCTTTGAGAGATCGATAAAGCCCGCACGGTAGCTCAGATCACTGCGGCGCACGGCAATGGCGGTGCGTTCACTCGTTTCGAGTTCTCGAATCTCTTCTTGCCATCGAGCCAGTTCGGGATGCAGGGCATTGATCCGTCCCCACGCCGCCGAGGCGTAGTCCAACTGTTCGAAGGAGTCGAGAGGATCGAAAAACAGCGCTTCGGGGGTGCCTGTAATGGACTGCAGGTCGATCCATTGATTGGGGACATTTAGCTGCTTGCTCGCTTTGGTTATCTCGATCTCGTACTTTTCGCGGGCGCTTTCGCTCCCGAACCGGAATTGCTGATGGACGAGCAGCAGAAGGTTGGGCGGTTGAGAGGGGAGTGTCGGGGCATTTCCGGTCTGCGCCGTCAAGTGTGTGCCCGGCAGGGACAACAGCAGCGCGATGGCTGTGCGTTTAATCCCAATGTATTTCATGGGAAAGTCCTCCACGAAAAGACATCTATCTCGCGCTTGATCGCAGAAAGATGCGGCCAACACCCGCCTGCCGCTGCCCAAGCGGGTTGGCATCCCGTCCCTTTAACCTGGTAATCCTTCAAGCAAGCGCCGCTTTGCCATGGAACCGTGCCGCTGATCCGAGCTCTTCCTCGATGCGCAAAAGCTGGTTGTACTTCGCAATCCGGTCGGTGCGGCTTGCCGAGCCGGTCTTGATCTGTCCAGCGCCCGTGGCAACAGCGAGATCGGCAATGAAGGTGTCTTCGGTCTCACCCGAGCGATGTGAAATGATCGAATGGTATCCGGCCTTGCGCGCCATTTCGATGGCATCCATCGTCTCCGTCACACTTCCAATCTGATTAAGCTTGATCAGGATCGCGTTCGCAATGCCTTCCGTGATGCCCCGCGAGAGCCTCGTCGTGTTCGTCACAAAGAGATCGTCGCCCACAAGCTGAATCTTCTTCTTGGAAGACTTCGCGCCAACTGATTCCGTCAGTGCTTTCCAACCTGACCAATCATCTTCCGCCATCCCGTCTTCGATCGAGACGATCGGATATTTCTGAACCCAGCTCGCCCAATACGCTGCCATCTGCTCGGAAGAGTACACGGACTTGTCCGACTTCTTGAAAACATAGTTGCCACTGGCTTTGTCGTAGAATTCGCTGGACGCCGGATCGAGCGCGATACTGATTTGTTCCCCAGCCTTATAGCCGGCAGCGCCAATCGCTTCGAGCACGATCTGAATGGCCTCCTCATTAGACTTGCAGCTAGGCGCGAAGCCCCCTTCATCTCCTACCGCGGTCGAGTATCCGTGCTTTTTCAACGCGGACTTCAGCGAATGAAATACTTCCACTCCCCACCGCAGGGCTTCCGAAAAACTAGGTGCGCCAATAGGCATGACCATGAATTCCTGAAAGTCGACCGAGCTATCGGCATGAGCGCCACCGTTGAGGATGTTCATCATCGGAACAGGCAGGAGATTCGCGCTGGTATCCGTGGAATAACGCGCAAGATATTGGTACAGCGGAAGATTCTGCGCAGCCGCGGCGCCGCGAGCGGCCGCCATGGAAACGGCGAGGATGGCATTTGCGCCGAGACGGGACTTGGTGGGGGTGCCATCGAGCTCGATCATGCGCTTATCAAGCGCGCGCTGGTTCCCCGCGTCCAGGCCCACAACCGCCTTGGCAATCTCATTGTTAACATTGGCGACCGCTCTAAGGACGCCCTTCGCCAGATACCTCGACTTGTCCCCGTCGCGCAGCTCCAGTGCCTCATGTTCCCCGGTCGACGCACCAGACGGGACCGCGGCGCGGCCCTTCGCACCGGTCCCGACATACACATCAGCTTCGACTGTGGGATTTCCACGCGAATCAATGACCTGGCGGGCGTTGACGCGAGTGATATTCGTGGACATAGTCTGCTTGAGCTCCTGAGAGAAAGTGAACTAGAGATTGTAGCAGACCGGAGTCGAGGAACCAGGTGCCGCGGTCCGGCGCTACTCCACCTCGAGCATCAAGAGAACTCCGAGCGTATACTAGAAACAACCCAAACGCTGCAGGCCGCCCGCAAGACTTCTCTGGCGCGCTTCGCTTCCATCACGCCAAGTGTCGGGAGAATGGCCGCGAAGGCTTGTGCTGCAAGACTTCGAGATTTCCGAGAACGGCGATCCACCGGTTCTTCGGACCGAACAGCCAAAGTTCGGCGTCACCCAAGATCAGGACAAAGAGGCCGGACAGCAAAAGCATAAAAGCAGAGCCTGGCGAACCGCGCGCCAGCGAATCTCGAGCGGCTCTTCGAAAAGGATGAAGATTTCTGCGACGCCTAACCTATTTTTATGGTTCTCTCCGGGGTCAACACCAAGAGGTTTCGAGGTCCCACTGCTATAGCTAAGCGTTCTCGGGCTCTTCGATTAAGGATTCCTGGCGCACCACCACAACAATCCCCGAATCCGTCACATGGAACCGCCGCCGGTCCGCTTCCGTGTCATAACCAATCTCCGTGCGTTCCGGCAAGCTCACGTGACGGTCAATAATTGCGCGTCGGATCCGCGAGTGCCTGCCGACATTCACGTGATTGTACATGATGGAGTCGGTCACTTCGCAGTAGCTGTTCACGCGGACGTTGTTCCCGATCACGCACCGCTGTACCCGCCCGCCGGAGATAACCGAACCACCCGCCACGATGGAATCGAGCGCCACGCCCATGCGCTCTGGATCGGCAAACACAAACTTCGCCGGCGGATACTGGTGCTGCCAGGTTCGCAAAGGCCAATTGTTGTCATACAAATTGAAAACCGGCGACACGCTCACCAAATCCATGTTCGCTTCGTAATACGCGTCGAGCGTCCCGACGTCGCGCCAATAGAGCGCATCCTTTTGATTTTCGTCCACGAAGTTATAAGCGAAGACGCGGTGCTTCGAAATAATCCGCGGAAGAATATCCTTCCCGAAGTCGTGGCTCGATTTTGGATCCTCGGAATCCGCCAGAAGGATGGGGATCATCAACTGCGTATTAAAAATATAGATCCCCATCGAAGCGTTGCAATTGGCCGGATGATGCGGAGAAGGCTTCGGCTCGGCGGGCTTTTCTTCAAAGCCGATGATCCGCCAATCCCTGTCCACTTCAATCACACCGAATTGCCGCGCCGCTTGCGCGACGGGAAACTGGATAGTCGCAACCGTCACGTCCGCTGCCGAATCCACATGCTGCCTCAGCATCTTGGCGTAATTCATTTTGTAAATGTGGTCGCCGGAGAGAATAAACACGAACTTCGACCGCTCGCTGCCGATCGAGTAGATGTTCTGATAGACGGCATCGGCCGTGCCCTGATACCACTCCTTGGACACGCGCATCTGCGGCGTAAGCACTTCGATGTAATCGCCGAGCCCTGCCAGCGGCGACCATCCGGCGCGGATGTGCCGGTTGAGGCTCAAGGCTTTGTATTGGGTCAGCACAAACACGCGCCGCAAATCGGAGTTGATGCAGTTCGAAAGGGTAATATCGATGATGCGGTACAAAGCACCGAAAGGAACGGCGGGCTTGGCGCGGTCGCGCGTCAGGGGCCACAGCCGTTCGCCCTGGCCTCCAGCAAGAAGTACTCCGATGGCCTCGCTCATCGCAGACATGGCTGCCCTCCGGACACGCTCTTCAAAAGCGGCCCATTCTAACAGCACATGCAAGGCGCTGTGCAAGCATGGGTAGCTCCGGTTACATCCCCAGATGGCTTGACGCGGCAAGGCGGAGAATACAATCGCAGGCGCAACTTGCTCGTCGCCTGGCGAAACGCGAATGTATACCCATAAAATAACTCAGTAACTACAGGGATACTAAAGCTCTGCTCCTCCCATCCTCACTAAAAGATTCCTTGACTTCCATGCCCCCAATTGATTAGAAGATGCCATCTACCTCATCAGGGTGAGTCCCGTACGCTTAATGGTGCACAAGTCAAAATGTGGTCCATGGGGCCGTATATTCGAAATCATCCTGTGGGAACCCGAAGCTGCATGCCGTCAGCGTGTGCGTGACCGCGCAGCGGCTGCCATGCGATAATGACCAGGGGCGGTGTTCGAACCAAGCTGTAACACCGCACGTAGCCAATCCGAACCGGATTGGGGGTGAATGTAAAAGTGGCTGAAGTCATTATCCAGGAGAGTGAGTCTCTGGAAAATGCACTGCGCCGTTTCAAGCGCAAGGTGCAACAGGAAGACATCATCAAGGAAATCAAGAAGCACAGCTTCTACATGAAGCCCGGCGAGAAGCGCCGAGCCAAGGAAGCCCTTTCGCGGAAGCGACTGCGCAAAAAGCAGCGGCGCGAAGCGGATTAACCTCCGCCCCGCGGCATCTCAGCGCCGCACTTCCGTGATTTAGACCCCGGTTAGGCAGAGACGTTGGGTTTCTGTTTCAGCTTCGCGTACGCAGGCCCAAGGGACCCCAGCCCGGTACCCCCGGACTACTGGTTTCACCACAATACTTGGCCCACGGTGCGACCTGTGCCCACCCCCTTTCCTGACTCGGGCAAGGGGAGAGCGGCTCATGGAATACCACGACAGGGTGCTAAAGTGTGCGGAGTGCGGCGCTGAGTTTGTTTTTACTGCCGGCGAGCAAATGTTTTTCGCCGACAAAGGTTTCAAGAACGAGCCGAAACGGTGCAAAGGCTGCAAAGCCAAGCGCGCCGAAGGCGGCGGAGGCGGAGGTGGCGGCGCGTCCCAGATGCGCTCGGAAACAAAGACCACCTGCTCCCAGTGCGGAAAGGACACCACAGTCCCCTTCCGTCCCACGCAGGGACGTCCAGTTTTTTGCCGCGAGTGTTTTCAGCAACGACGCGCGCTCGGCGCGGCCTGATGCGGCGGCTCCAAGTTAGAGATCAGCCAGCAGGGTGCGAAGGCCATCCAAAGACAGCATCTGGTGAGACAGACATTCGTGTCTGTCTCATTTGTCTTTCGAATAGCCTCCCAACCGCCTCCCGTCTGTCCCACCCTCTCTTTCCCTCGCTCGAACTGCACCCGAGAACTGCACCTTGAGGATGCGTGTATTTTTCCCGCCTGCAAGGTATGATACCGCCCTGAGAAGTCCCCAACTTAGACCACGGCCATCCGGAGGGCCACGCCATGGCTCACCGCTTCACTATCGGTGTTGAAGAGGAGTTCCAGATCATTGACCCCGCTACCTGCGCGCTGCGTTCGCACGTCATGCAGCTGGTTTCGGCCGCTTCTCCTACCATCGCCGAGCAAGTAAAAAGCGAGATGCACCAATCCATCGTCGAAACCGGCACCAAAATCTGCGAAAACGTCGGTGAACTCCGCATCGAAATGCACCGCACCCGCGGTGAGCTGGTAGCCGCGGCCGAGCGCGTTGGACTGCAGGTTGCCGCAGCTGGCACCCATCCATTTTCCAGTTGGATCGATCAGGTCATTTCCCCCGGCGAACGCTATGAACACATCGTCGAAGAACTCCAGCAACTCGCCCGTTCCCTTCTTATCTTCGGCATGCACGTACACGTTGCCATGCCGGATAAGCAGACCACGATCGACATGATGAACATGGTCCGCTATTTCCTCCCGCACCTGCTGGCACTCTCCACCAGCTCGCCTTTCTGGATGGGACGCAACACCGGCTTGAAATCCTTCCGCACCACCGTCTTCCGCCGTTTCCCGCGCACCGGCATCCCGGAACAATTCGAATCCTGGAGCGCCTACGAAAATTTCATCAATCTCCTCGTGAAACTAAACTGTATCGACAACGGTAAAAAAATCTGGTGGGACGTCCGCCCTCATCCCCTGTTCGGCACTCTGGAGTTCCGCATGTTCGACGTCACCACCAAGGTCGAAGAAGCCGTATCCATAGCCGCGCTCACACAAGCTATCATCGTAAAACTCCACCGCCTGTACGAGCGCAATCAGAGTTATCGTCTCTACGGCCGGGCCTTGATCGAAGAGAATAAATGGCGCGCCGCCCGCTACGGCATCGAAGGCAAGTTGATCGATTTCGGAAAAGAGGCGGAAGTCCCCATGCGCGAACTCACCGTCGAGCTTCTAGATTTTGTCGATGACGTTGTGGACGATCTCGGCAGCCGCAGCGCCGTCGAATACATCCACACCATTCTCAAAGACGGCACCAGCGCCGAGCGCCAACTGCGCGTCTATCAACAAACCGGCGACCTGAAGGCGGTCGTAAGACATCTGGTCTCGGAAACGCGGGGCGTCACCGAGCCTCGGGCTTCATCGGCACACGCAATCAATTAGAGCCATCTCGAAGGCGCCGGTCTCCGTTTCAGCGGTAAGGAGGGAAATCATGAAAAAGGTTGGCCTTCTCTGCGGGCGTGAATACAGCTTCCCTCCGGCCTTCATCGTGCGCGTCAATGAGCTCGGAAAAAAAGACGGCGTCGCGGCGGAATTCGCAAAGCTCGGCGGCACGCGCATGGGCGAGCCTTCCGGCTACCGTGTGATCGTCGACCGCATCTCGCACGAAGTCGAATATTATCGCGGCTATCTCAAACATGCCGTCCTCGAGGGCGCCTACGTCATCAACAATCCGTTCTGGTGGACCGCCGACGACAAGTTTTTCAATTATGCCGTCGCCTCGAAACTCGGCATCGCCATCCCGAAGACGGTTCTGCTTCCCCAAAAGGGCTATCCCCGTGATGTCGACATCACCGCCGAATCGCTCCACAACCTCGAATATCCCGTTGATTGGGATAGCCTCCTCGACTACATCGGCCGCCCCGCCATCCTCAAACCCTTTTCCGGCGGTGGTTGGAAACACGTCTACAAAGTCCACAACAAGGAAGAACTTCTCGCCGCCTACGACAAAACTTCCCCGTATTGCATGACCCTCCAGGAGTTCATCGACTTCGATAAATACGTCCGTTGCTTCACCTTTGGAAAATCCGATATTACTCCGGTTCACTACGACCCGAAAGAACGCAAATACCTCGTGGATCACAATTATTTGTCATCCGAGCTTGGAGCTCGCATCGTCAAGGACGCACGGACGATTAACGAGGCCCTCGGCTACGAAATGAACACCATCGAATTTGCGGTGCAAGACGGAGTGCCGTACGCCATCGATTTCTTGAATCCCGCGCCGGATATGGAGCGTGACCGCATTACCGAATTTTATTTCGAGCATGTCGTAGACAAAATGGCGCGTCTCGTGATTGACCGCGCTCTCCATGGTGCAGCTTCGTTTCCCTGGCCACGCTGGGAAGAGATGCTCGGCATCGGCGCGGCAAGTGGATTCACCGGCGCGCCCAAAAGCGTTGCCGCAGGTCAATCGCCGGCGCCAACCCTTTCTGCCGGATCGCCAGGACTCAAAACAAAATGACCAGCGCTAGGACACCGCCGATCACCCCGCACAATCCCGCCGACGAGTGGACCGACATTCTGAAGGCCACGCTCCTTCGCGTTCCCGCTCTCCCGGAAGATTTGTTCAAACGATTGCACCGCGCAAAACTGACCTTCGGCGACCGCGTCCACTGCCCTTTCCTGCGCCCGTTTTTCCTATCGCCCGAAGATGAAGAGCGCGTTCGCACCGTCGCCGAGACCATCGCAGACCTCGGCGAGCGCGTGGCCACCGCCGCCCTCAAAGACAAACATCTTTTTGCGCAGTTTCATTTGCGGCCCGAAGAAGAACAGCTGGTGCGTCTCCCTACCCCCTACGGCCGAGCCAGCACAGCCTCCCGCCTCGATGCTTTCCTCCTACCCGATTCCCTGAAGTTCGCGGAATACAACGGAGAATCCCCCGCAGGCGCAGGCTACGCGGAAACGCTCGCGGAGATTTTTCGCGAGCTTCCCATGATGGGCAAATTCGCGCAGAGTTATACCGTTCACAGTTACCCGCTCAGCGCCAAACTCCTTGACGCCCTGGTGATGAGCTATGTGGACTGGGGAGGCTCCGACAGTCCCCCGAGAATTGCCATTGTCGATTGGCAGGACGTGCCCACATGGAGTGAGTTCGAGATTCTCCAAGCCCGCTTCGAAAAAATGGGCGTTCCCACGGTCATCGCCGATCCCCGCGAACTGGTGTTCGACGGCCAGAAGCTGGTCGCCAACGATAAAAAAATTGATCTCGTCTACCGCCGCGTCTTGATCAACGATATCGTCGCCAAACCGGCCGAGTGCGCCGCTCTGGTAAAAGCCTACACCGCCAACGCCGTCTGTGTAGCTAACTCCTTCCGCTGCAAAATCCCCCACGTAAAAGCCTTTTTCGCCGTCCTCACCGACGAGCAAAATGGCGCGCTGTTCTCCCACGATGAACGCGAACTCATTCGACGTCACATCCCCTGGACTCGCGTGGTCGCCGACATAAAGACGTGGCACAATGACCAGCCGGTTGAGCTCCTCGCCTTCATCGGTAAAGAGAGAGAAAACCTCGTACTCAAGCCCAGCGACGAATACGGCGGCTCCGGCGTAACCCTCGGCTGGGAAACCGATGAAGCCACATGGGACACCGCCATCGGTCGCGCCCTCTCCGCAAAAAACGGCGCTTGGATCGTCCAGGAACGCATCCCGATACGCCGCGAAGTGTTTCCCTACATCGCCAGTGCCGGCAAGGTCGATTACCGCGACATGCTGGTCGATTTCGCCCCGTATCTCTTCCGCGGAAAACTCTGCGGCTACCTCACGCGCCTTAGCGCCACCGGCCTGGCCAACGTCACCAGCGGCGGTGGCCAAGTCCCCGCATTCCGCGTTAGCCCGCGAACGGCTTGACTTCTCTCCGCAGAGTATTCGTTCAGCATCAGCCTGTTTCCATAACGGCGGCCAATTTCATGGGCGGCACTTCAAATTCCCGCCTATTCTTGTAAAATTAAAAGATGTACTTCGGCCACCCAGACCCAGAGTTAATGCCCGGCGCCAAGAACGCCGTGGAAACTTGCCTCAGCGTGCGACCCGGCGAGCACGTCGCCCTCATCGCCGATGAAGCCAGCCGCTCTATCGCCGCCAGTATTGCCGCGGCCATCGAAGATCGCCACGCCGACTATACTGGCTTGCTTCTCGAAGATTTTGGTCCTCGTCCCATGACCGCAGCCCCGCCGGACGTCCTCGAAGCCCTTGAAACCGCCGACGTAGGCGCCATGTGCATGACGCCGCAACCCGGCGAACTTGGCGCGCGCATGGCCATCGTTCGCGTCGTCGAACGCCGCCAAATCCGCTACGCTCACATGGTCGGCGTAACGCCAGAAATCATGCAGCAAGGCATGCGCGCCGATTACCACCTGGTGGACCGCCTGAGCGACAAGCTCCGCGAACGCATGCTCCGCGCCGAAACGCTTACGGTAAAAACGGAAGCGGGCACTTCCTTCGCCGCGCATTTCGACCGCGGTCTCGACTGGGTAAAAACGAGCGGCCTGATCAGCCCGCGCTACTGGTCCAACTTGCCCGCCGGCGAAGTCTTCACGACTCCAGCCACGGTGGACGGCACCTTTGTTTGCGATGCCACCGCCGGCGACCATTTCAACGGGAAGTACGGCGACCTGCAATCCACACCCTTGGTCCTGAAAATCGAGGGCGCGCGTCTCACCGGCGTAGACTGCGCTCGCAAGGACCTTGAGGAAGAATTCTGGCAGTACTGCCACACCGACGAAAACAGCGACCGCGTGGGCGAACTAGCCTTCGGCACCAACCTCGGCCTATCCGCGATGATCGGCGTCCTCCTGCAGGACGAGAAATTCCCCGGCGTTCACCTCGCCTTCGGTGACCCTTACGGCAGCCAGACCCATGCTGACTGGCAATCAAAAACCCACGTCGACGTCCTCACCCGCAACTGCGACGTTTGGATCGACGAAGACCAAATCATCTCCAAAGGCCACTATCAGCTAGACCATCTGGGCCTGGCCTGAATTCACAACCCTCGCCCGGCGGTCCAAACCGTCCTGCCAAGTTCTATCCGCCGGAGCCTCGGCGGACCCGCCAGTTTTATTTTGTTCCCCGATACGCGCTCTCAAACACATACTTTCCCGATCCCACTTCCACCACCACGGCATCCCCCGTTTGCTGCGCTCGCGAAATGTCCGCGCGCTCCGCCAGCGGCTTCCCCCCCTCGCTCACTTGCTCCAACTTCGCATTCGGCAACCGCACCATTGCCGTCGTATTGGCCGGCACAGCAATCTTCACCGTCATCTTCCCATCCGCAATTTCCCAACCCGACGCCACCAGCCCGTACATGCTTTCCACCGAGGCCTTCGCAGAAGTCAATCCACCGCCCGGACGCGGCTGTATCAAAATGTGCTTGTATCCTGGCGTCGCCTCATCAATTTCGATTCCAGCCACCACTCGGTACATCCAGTCACCAATCGCCCCATACGCATAGTGATTGAACGAATTCATCCCCACATCCTGAAAACTCCCGTCTGGTTTCTGCCCGTCCCATCTCTCCCAGATCGTCGTCGCGCCTTGGGTCACGGGATACAGCCACGACGGATACTCCGTCCTGTTCAGCAACAGGTAGGCCTCGTCCAAATACCCGAAATTGCTCAAAGTCTGGCAAAGCACCGGCGTCCCCAAAAATCCCGTCGTCAAATGCCCAAATTTCCTAACATCCGCTGCCAATCGCGCCGCCGCCCCAGCCCGCTGCGATTCCGGCAGCAACCCAAACGCTAGCGCCAGCGCGTAAGCAGTCTGCGTATTCGACGCAAGCCTCCCATTCGCCGTCACAAACTCCCTCTCGAAAGCGTCCTTGATCTTTTGCTCCAAGCCCGCATACTCCGTCGCATCTTCTTTTTTCCCGAGCGCCTGCGCCGTCCGTGCCAACAACTCCGTCGACCACGCAAAATACGCCGTCTGTATGAGATCTTTGTCCGTGGTCGCTCCCGGATAATCCGCATTGGTAGTCGCGAACGCCAGCCAATCCCCAAAACTGAATCCGTTCGTCCAGATATATTTCTCCCCAGCCGCCCGACGCATGTACTCCACCCAAGCCTTCATGCTCGGATACTGCTGCTCCAAAATCCGCTTGTCGCCATAGGCCTGATACACCGTCCACGGCACCACCACCGAAGCATCCGCCCAGCCCGCCGATGCCGCCGCACCCTTCCGTGTTTCGTGCGACAAAGCATTGGGAATCACAAACGGCACTGCGCCATCATCTTCCTGGTCCAGCGCCAAATCCCTCAGCCACTTGGTGTAAAATCCAGCCGTATCGAAATTAAACGACGCTGTCGGCGCGAACACCTGGGCATCCCCGGTCCACCCCAGCCGCTCGTCGCGCTGCGGGCAATCGGTCGGCACATCCAGAAAATTCCCCTTCTGTCCCCAAATGATGTTGTGCTCCAACTGGTTCAGCAAAGGGCTCGAACTTTCAAACGTACCGGTCCTCCGAATCGCCGAATGCACCACCACTCCGGTAAAATCCTCCGGCGATACTTCGCCCGGCCACCCGCTCACCGCCACATAGCGAAATCCCTGAAAGGTGAAATGCGGCTCAAACGTTTCCGTCCCTGCGCCCTTGCTCGTATAACGAATGCTCTCCTTCGCCGTCCGCAAATTCGCGGTATAGAAATTCCCCGTCTTGTCCAGCACCTCCGCGCTCCGCAACGTCACGGTAGTTCCCGCCGGCGCCGTCAAACGAAACTTCACCCAACCCACCATGTCCTGCCCCATGTCGACAACCGTATCGCCCGCCGGCGTTCGAAACACTTTCACCGCCTTGATCTCTTCAATCCTCTTCACCCCCGGTCCAGCCGGTGCCACGACCTTGGCCTTCGGCGCCTCCACAACCGTCACGCCCTTCCACTCCCCGTCTTTGTATCCCGCCTCGCTCCAACCCGCCCGCTCCAGCCGCGCGTCGTAAGTCTCCCCGTTATAAATGTCTGATTCCAGCACTGCTCCCGTCGCCGCCTTCCACTTGTCATCGCTGCCCACAATCTCCTCGGTCCCGTCCGTATAGGTAATCACCGTCTGCGCCAGCAGCTCCAATTTCTTCCCATAAGTATTTCTCTTGTTATCCCACGCCAGTCTTCCCCGGAACCAACCATCGCCCAGCATCGCCCCCAGACAGTTCTCTCCGCTTTTCACCAAGCCGGTGACGTCGTAGGTCTGGTACTGGTAACGAAAATCGTAAGCCGTCCATCCCGGCGTAAAATACTCGTCTCCCACACGCTTCCCGTTCAATGCCAATTCGTAAAGGCCCATCGCGGTAGCGTAAATCCGCGCCCGCTCCACCTTCTTTTTCACCAAAAACTCCCTCCGCAACATCGGCGACGGGTTCGATTTCGTGTCATCCTCCAAAACATTCGGGGTAATCCATTTGGCCTTCCAATCCCCCGCTTCGAGCAATCCCATCTCCCACCGCGCTGTCTTGCTCCACTCCGACAAATGCCCATGATTATCTGCCACGCGCACCTGCCAGTAATAAATCCGCCCGCTCGCGACCGCCGGGCCGCCATACTCCACCTGAATCGAAGCATCCGACGCTTGCGTCCCGCTGTCCCAAATCACTTTTCCCTTGGCCAGCTCCGCCTCCGACCCCGCCACCCTCACTTCGTAGCTCGTCTGCACCACTCTCTTTTCCGCGCTAACCAACTCCCAGCTCAACCGCGGCTTCCGCACATCAATCCCCAGCGGATCCACCTTGTATTCGCATCGCAAGTCCCTCACCGCAAGCGGCATCTCTCGTTGCGCGGCAAGCGCACCAGGCGAAACAACAGCCGCCGCACATACCAGCGCCCGAACTATCGCAAATCCCATCAACACAGTCTTCCGATTCACGCGCCCCATCCTCGACCTCCTCGACTGCGCCTTAACTTGCATACCTTCCGACGTCCCGGTAGTGTGTCCGTTTGAAATCCATGCAGCTCTAAGAATCATTTCGGGCGCGACCTCGGTCCAGGAGCGATCCTCGCTAGCGCCGGCAAGGTCCTCCAATCGCGCGCGGTCGAGGATGACGTTCCATTCCGAGCCGCAAGCGACATATTCCCGGTGCGAGACACCTGATTCGCGCATCTTGACGCGCTGCGGCATCGTTTCAATGCTCGCAGCGGGACGGCAGACGATCGTGTTGGTTTTGAACCAACGCCACGGCAGAGTTCTCGTTCGATGCGGTTTTCATCGTGCCCGCCACCAAGAATCGTCGCACTCCGAGCGAAGAATAGTTTTCCGGCTGGCTGGGTCTGCTTTTTCCTAATCCTCCAGCGTGGGCAAACTCTCTAACACTTCGGAAGCCCTCGGCCGATTCACTACGGCATCATCTTTCCGTATTTTCCCGTCCCGGAAAACCAAAACTCGCTTAGCAAACTGCGCGATGTCGTGCTCATGCGTAACCAGCACAATCGTCAACCCTTGGTCGTTCAAATTCTGAAAAATCTCCATGATCTCTACCGACGTCCGGCTATCCAAATTCCCCGTCGGCTCGTCCGCCAGCAAGATCGATGGACGATTCACCAGCGCCCGCGCAATCGCCACTCTCTGCTGCTGCCCCCCTGACATTTGCGAAGGAAAATGCTGAGCCCGTTCCGCCAAGCCGACCATCGCCAAAGCCTCCGCAGCCCGTTTTTCGCGTTCCACTTTGTCGATTTTCGTATACAGCGTCGGCAACTCTGTATTTTCCAGCGCGGTCGTTCGCGCCAGTAAATTGAATCCCTGAAAAACAAATCCAATCTTCTCGTTGCGGATCAGCGCAAGGGCCCTCTTATCGTGCTGCGATACATCCGTCCCTTCCAGCAAATATCGCCCCGCGCTCGGCCGGTCAAGACACCCCAGCATATTCATGAACGTCGACTTCCCGCTCCCGCTGGCCCCCATAATGGCCACAAATTCCCCGCGCCCGATGTCCACGCTCACGCCGCGAAGCGCGTGCACACGTGTTTCGCCCAAATCATAATATTTGTGCACGTCTTCGGCGCGGATCACCGCGCAAGCCGCCGCCCCCCTCGGCGTCTCTTGAATTTGGTTGGTTGCCGCCATCGATTCCTTGGATTTGTTTCGCGCTTCTGCTGCTTACCGCCGTATCCCGCCCAGCCCCTGCGATTTCGGCGCCACGGAACGAATGACCACGTCATCCCCCTCTTTCAGCGCCCCTTTCTGAACTGCGCTCACTTCGGTATAGGCATGATCCGTAATTCCAAGCGAAACCTTCACCGGCTCCATAGTGTTATCGGCATGCAACTTCCAAACTACGGCGCTATCTTTTCTCGGCACACGCGACGGATTCTCAGTCGTCGCCTCCGCAGCTTGCCCGCCATGGCCCGCAACAATTCCGCTGGCCGCCGACTCCTCGGCAGCCTGCTTCTGCTCGCTCCCGTCGATCCCGTATTGTTTGTAAATCGCCAAAATCTCCTCGGCCGACATCGGGGGCTTGTACCGCAGCGCCGTATTCGGCAGCTTCACAGCATTCTTCACCGTATCGACAGGAATAGTCACATACGCCGTCATTCCGGGAAACAATTTCAACTCGGGATTCGCGAACTCAATAATCGTGTCGTACGTCACCACGCTCTGCACCGTAGTAGCGTTCATCCGCACCTGGCTCACCACTCCATCGAAGGTGTCCTTCGGAAATGCATCCACCTTAAACGTCACCGGCTTCCCGATCTTGATGTTCCCCACATCCGATTCGTCCGTCTTCGCATAAACCCACATCTTCGTCAGATCTTGTGCGATCGTAAAAATCGTCGGCGCCTGCAAGGACGCCGCTACGGTTTGCCCCACGTCCACATTCCGCGCCACAACGGTCCCGTCGATTGGCGAGCGGATCACCGTATAGTCCAAATTCGTCTGTGCCACGGCAACAGCCGCGTCTTTCTGACTGACCTGCGCCTCTGCCTGCGTCACATTGGCCGCCGCCGCACCGACGGACGCATTGGCCGAGTCATAATTCGATTTCGCTAGATCGAGCTGCTGCTGGCTCATCACTCCATCTCTGGTCAGACCAGCCGCACGATCGTAGTCCGCCTTGGTCTGCACCATTCCCGCCTTGGCCTTCTCCAGGTTCGCCCGCGCTGCTACCAAATTAGCCTTCGCGTTTTCCAGATCCGCGGCGGCCTGCAGCAACGCTCCCTTGAACAAAGCCGGATCGATTAGCGCCACCACATCACCTTTGTGAACTCGCGAGTTGAAATCCGCATTGAGCTTCGCAATGCTTCCCGAAACTTGCGATCCAACCTGCACCGTGATCACCGCATTGATCGTTCCCGTCGCCTCCACCACATCATCGATCTCTCCGCGCTCCACTTTCGCCGTGAAGTGCTGCGCCTGGGTGTTGCGATTCAGTCCAAAGGCGGCAAATATCCCAACAGCCGCCATAACGCCCGCCAGAATCAGCCACCGCCCTCTCATCTTCATCTATCGTCCCTGGAATCAGAATTTCGAAGAGGCATCATTCATATCGCAGCGCTTCAATAGGATCGAGCAAAGAAGCCTTCCGCGCCGGGTAATACCCAAAAAACACCCCCACCGCCACCGAGAACACCGCCGCTACCACAATCGATTCCACCGACATCTCCATCGGCCAGTGCAGCGTCTGTCCGACCAAATACGACCCAAAAATCCCAAACAATACCCCGGCCGCCCCTCCAACAAGGCTCAACATGACCGACTCACCCAGAAACTGAAGCTGTATCGCTTCTTCCGTAGCTCCCACCGCCACCCGCACCCCGATCTCCCGAGTCCTCTCCGTCACGGAAACCAGCATCACGTTCATAATCCCGATTCCCCCGACAAGCAGTGACACCGAAGCAATGGCAATCAGCAAAATCGTCAAAGTCTTGCTAGCATCCAGCTGCGCCTGAATGATGTCTTCCGGATTCCGAATGTTGAAGTCATCCTCCTCTTCCGGCCGCAAATGATGTCGGTCCCGCAAAACCGCCGTCGCTTCCTGCCCCGCCATTTTTACCGCGTCTTGCGACACCGCCGAGCACAAAATGTCGTCCAGCCAGGTGATTCCCTTGATCTTCTTCTGCGCGGTCGTGTAAGGGATGATCAGCGTATCGTCCTGATCCTGTCCGGATAGCGAAAGCCCTTTCGGCTGCACGGTAGCCACCACCTTGCAAGGCAAGCTATTTACCCGAATCACTTTCCCTACCGGATCTTCGACGCCAAACAACTGATCGCGCACAGTGCGCCCCAAGACGCACACATCCGCCGCACGGTCCACATCGTCCTGCGAAAACACCGCTCCTTGATCCACAAACCACCGCTTTATCTCAAAATATTCCGGCGAAACTCCGCGATACGACGTATGCCAATTCTGATTCCCATAAATCACCTGCACCGGATCATCCACATTCGGCGATACGCTCTTGATCAGCGAAACCTGGCTCTTGATCGCCACCGCATCCGCATACACCAGGGTCTTCGTATCATGCGTCCCCGTCCGCACGCCGTTGACGGCCCGCCCTCCCGCCTCCACCCATACAAAGTTGTCGCCCAAATTGTTCAATTGCTGCTCAACGCGCGCCTGTCCCGCTTTCCCAATCGCCACCACGCAAATCACCGCGGCAATCCCAATGGTGATCCCCAGCACCGTCAACACGCTTCGCATCTTATTCCGAAGCAGCGCAACCAGCGCCGACCGAAATAAAGCCGCGTAGTTCACCGCGCCTCCTGGCATCCACCGAATCTCAGCCAACCACTATCGGCGAGCATACTCCATCCTGTACCGATTCCGAGCGGTATGGCATCGCTCCCATAGGCCGCGAATAGCCCACCGTTGTGCTTATTCTTTTCACAGGACGCGTTCATGGGACTTGTTGCCTCGCCGATGTCCGCGCAAACACAGAAGCTGCAAGCGAAGCCTTGTTCACCTTGGCAGCAATTCTCTCCGCTCCGACCTAAATCCACCATAAATAGGAGCACAGCTATGTCTTATGCGAACCAGTTACCACGATTTTCGCATCGAAACGAAAGGTGTCTACTACGATAGCTTTTGAGAAGCAACGGAAAGGCCGGCGGTACGTTTGCGCCGCGTTTCTTCCAAGGAGACACCACTTATGAAAGTGAAATTTCCGCAGGCTGTAGGGCTGCTCGCGTTCTGCGTGACGCTTGCACCTTCGGTTCTTGCGCAAGACACTTTCAGCCATCCTCGCATTATTTCTGTGACAGGAACCGCCGAAATCAAGGTCCCACCCGATGAAGTAACTCTGATCTTGGGCATCGATTCACGCGACAAGGACTTGGCCATCGCAAAAGCGGAAAACGACAGGCGGGGAAAGAGGCTGTTGAAGTTGGCCAAGGCCGTTGGAGTCGATCCAAAAAACATTCAAACAAGCGCTCTGACTATGGGACCGGAATACACTGAGGAAAAGATTCCAAAGTTCTTGGGCTTTCAAGTGTCGCAAGTTGTCATTGTCACCCTCACGGACCTTTCCAAGTACGAGGATCTGATGACCAACATTCTGAAAGGCGGTGTAAATCGAATCAACGGGATCAGCTTCCAAGTTGCCGACCCAAAGAAGTATAGAGACGAAGCCCGACTCAAAGCGCTCCAAGCCGCTCACGATAAGGCCGTGGCGATGGCGGCTCAACTTGGCCAGACCGTCGGTAAGCCTTGGGAGATTACGGAAGGAGTAGATAATGACTACGTTCCTGTGCAAAGGAACTATCTCGCTGCATTGCCCGACACCTTGCAATCGCAACAAGAGCAGTCGACAGTTGCCGGTGGGGAGGTCACCATCCGAGCTCTCGTTCGAGTCAGTTTTCAATTGGAATAAGCTCGATCAGCGCCCGAAGTGCCCCCGATTGCGATCATAGCTATAAGGAATCACTTTGTGTCCTTTTGTTCGACGGCTGCTATCATCAGCCCACCGATTGAGACGAACCGCAATCCCTTCTCGCGTCCTGCGCGGAGAATATGCGGCAGAGCCTGAATGCTCCGCCTCGGATCTGAAATACCGTCGTGCAGTATGACAATCGTTCCAGGACGTAGGTTCTTTACAATCAGCCACTCGATATACCACTTCGGAAGCCGCATCGGATCATGCGGGTAGGCGCACCCTAGAACGCAGTCATACCCCTCGGAACGCGCAAGCCGCAACTGCCCCGGCCACCCCACCCCACCAGGCGGACGAAACAGCTTCCGCCCTTCCGCTATTCCAAGTGCTCTCTCAGTCTTCACGAGATTTCTGGCGAACTCCGTGTCAGAGTGCAGCAAGGTAGGACCGTTCCTGAAGTAGTGGTTGCCAACCTCGTGTCCGGCAGCTTTGATCCGCGAAACCTCCTCCGGATGACTGAGGGCCCGCTCGCCGATTAGAAAGAAGGTCGCCTTGGCATCGTGCCGCTCAAGAATCTCTAGAACTTGCGGGGTAAATTCTGGGTGCGGACCATCATCAAAGGAAAGCGCAACCAAGGGGCGCTCAGTCCGAACCCGGTAGACGAGATTGGGTGTCAGGCGCTCCAGCACACCCAAAACAGCCAGCGGCTCTATCCAGAAGACCCAAAGCCCCACCAGGAGCAAAATAAAAGCCGCGACCAGTACCGCGATCATCTCTGCGTCCCGCCCGCTTCCAACGTCTAGCGCATCCTCGTCTTGAATGCGTTAGACCTTCGGAACCATCTCCACGCCAGCCATGAGGACCGACTGTACGAGCTCGACGGCTACCGAAACGAACTGCTCGGCGGGAATGCGACCGGGTGTGTTCACCCAATGCTTCGCAGCACCGTAGACTGTCCAGCTTGCCGTTGCTGCGATCATTTCCTCCGGTATGCGCCGTTCCACAGGGTGCTTGCGAAATCCCTCCAGCAAGAGAAGCCGAATCTGGTCGATAACAGTTGCCTCAACGAACGGCTCGAATTGATGCTGTTTGGAGGAGAGCGATTTGTGGACCTCGGCCAGATAGTCGCATACCGCAAGAATGATGGCTTTAAATGCCGATGAGCACGTGCCGTCAAAGGTCACATTTCTTTGCGCCAACAACTCAAGAAAGCTTGCCCGGATAAGCTCTTCCAGGAGCTTGAACTTGTCTGGATAGTGCGCATAGAAGGTCGCTCGGTTCAGCGTGGCCGCCTCCGTGATGTCCTGGATGGTGATCTTGTCGAACTCTTTTTGTTCCAGGAGACGCCGCAGGGCATCCCGCAAGAGTTGACGAGTCCTGCGAATCCTTGGATCTAGCCGTTCGCACTCGCTATCCAGCATCTGCCCTCCGCCCAAGGCTCCCATTATACCAGCTTGGACGGGTGTTGACTACGCGACAGGTGTCGTGTTATTTTATGCAACGGATGTCGTTTATACATCATCTGATTGTTAAGGAGATTCCACCGATGGCTACACTGCTTAAACTTGACTCTAGCCCCATGGGCGAGCGCTCAGTATCCCGAAAGCTGACTTCTCGGTTCACCGATTCCTGGCTGAAGGCGCATCCGGGCGGCCTGGTAATTACGCGCGACTTGACTGTGTTATCCCTTCCTGTCGTCGATGGCTCCTGGGTCGGCGCGGCCTACACGCCTGAGGAGGCCCGCACTCCAGAGCAGAAGAAGGTGCTGGCGGTCTCCGAGGCGCTCATCGCCGAACTGAAGCAGGCGGACGAATACGTGTTCGGCGTTCCCATGCACAACTTCAGTATTCCTTCAACCCTCAAGCTCTGGATCGACCAGGTGGTCCGTAACGGTAAGACTTTCGCGTACAGCTCGTCCGGCCCGGCTGGGTTGCTCACCGGCAAGAAGGCGACGCTGCTTATCGCCAGTGGCGGCACCTACGACACGGGCACTGCTCTGGCCTCTCTGAACTTTGTGACCCCTTACCTGCGCGCAGTGTTTGGTTTTATTGGCATCACGGACCTAACCATCATCGCTGCGCAAGGCACCGCCCAGTTGATGAGTGGCAAAGTCGATCCGCAATCCTTCCTGGCTCCCTTTTTTGAGAAGGTGCAAACCCACGCCAGTCTCTAAGCACGTCAATCAACGCACAAGGAAAATCAAATGAAAATCGCGTCGCTAATAGCACGGATACTCTTGGGCCTCATTTTCCTGGTCTTCGGTTTGAACGGCTTCCTGCACTTTATTCCCATGCCGCCTCCGACAGGCCTAGCCGGCCAATTCTTTGGCGTCCTGTTCGGGTCCCACTTTTACGTCGTCATCTTCGGCGTTCAGACCATCGGCGGACTGCTCCTGTTGGGAAACAGATTCGTGCCGCTCGCGCTGGTGCTGTTAGGGCCAGTGATCGTGAACATCTTTTTCTTCCACGCCCTAATGGCCCCAGCCGGACTTCCCCTGGCGTTTGTTGTGGTCATACTTTGGACCATCCTCGCCTTGCGTAATAAGCAGCATCTCGCAGGGATCTTTGTACAACGGGCGGAGTAACCGCTAACTGTGTCACTGCGCGGAATCCGAATAATCACCGGCTCGTAAGACCTAGTACGAGCAGGGCTTCGAGCGCCCGAGGAACCTGTCTCTGCGCTGGTCTCTACTCTATGTACGTGTAGGGATAAGCCTCTCCCTAATTGTCAGGAAATGATTTAGAAAAGGCGGCCTACATACTCGCGCATCTGATGCTTCCAATACGGCCAGTCATGGCCGCCTTGCGGGCCCCAGTTGTCGAGCGAATGCCGAATCCCTTTACTGGAAAGAATCTCGGACAAGCGATACGTAGGGGCGCTGTTCTCCCATTGACCTGTGCCCGTACTGATGTGGATGTCGCACGAGGCAAGCTGTCCAAAGACCCATGGATCGTTCAAGTTGGCGAGGTAATCCACGGGATTGTTAAAATAAAAATTGTCGTCGTACATCCCATCCATAAAGTTCCGGACGTCGTACACACCAGACATGGCAAAGCACCGCTTGATCACGTCGGGATGCTTGAACAGCGAGTTGGCCGCGTGATACGCGCCGAACGACGCGCCCATCGTGGAAATGGCGATCCCCGGACTCTGGCAATTGTCCCAAATGAACGGAACGACTTCTTCTCGAAGGTAGGAGTCAAAAACGGACTGTACGTAACTCCGGTGAAACGGATGCGCGCCTTTGTTATAAAAGCTCAGCCCATTGATGGAATTAATGCTGAAGAATTTTATTTTGCCGCCGTCAATGAAATCGGCCAGCGCGCCGATCATGCTCTGGCCTTCCAGCTCCGTCTCGTCGCCCGCGCTCGTCGGAAACCCGAGAATCGGCTGTCCCCAGTGGCCGTGGACAATAACGCCAAGCTCGAGGCCCAGCCGCGGAGAATACCAGCGGTGATATTCACGTTTCATAATGTGCTCCTTGCGCTCCGTGCGGGGAGAGGAAGTATGCCAGTCCAGCCCGGATGTGAGCAATGGAATTGAGCTAGCTGGCAGACACCACCATCGGTGTATATTTGAACGCAGCAGACTTTACCAACGGAGACGAACTTCATGGCCACGCCTTCGACCGCAAATCGCCCGACCCCGGAACGCATCTTCACGCTGATGAACGCTTTCCAGAACACCGAAGCGCTGAAAACGGGAATTGAGCTGGACGTCTTTACCGCCATCGCAGAGGGCGCGAATACTCCGCCGCTCCTCGCCGCGAAGACCAGCGCTTCCGAACGCGGCTTGCGCATCCTATGCGACTATTTGACGATTATGGGCCTCATCACGAAAGAAAACGGGCGTTACGGTCTGACGGACGAGTCGGCGCTTTTTCTCGACCGGCGTTCCCCCGCCTCGCTCGTCGCGGTGACTGGATTTCTCGGAAGCAGGTGGCACAAGAAAAATACGGAAGCTTTGACCGAAGCCGTGCGCAAAGGTGGAACAGCCGGAACGCAAGGAGACAACCGCAAGCCGCAGGATGAAGTATGGGTCGCGTTCGCGAGATCGATGGCGCCGCTCACGATCCCCGCAGCGAATTTTATCGCCGAACTCATCGACTGCTCGGAGGGCAAACCTTCGCGTGTGTTGGATATCGCCGCGGGACACGGAATGTACGGCATCACCGTCGCGAAGAAAAATCCAAATGCCAAAATCGTAGCCGTTGATTGGCCATCCGTGCTGGCGGTCGCAGAAGAGAATGCACAAGCCGCCGGTGTTTCCGGGCGTTACACGACCCGCCCTGGAAGCGCCTTTGAAACGGATCTTGGCAGCGGATACGACTTCGTTCTGCTGACGAATATTTTCCATCATTTCGATGTGCCAACGTGCGAGAAGCTCATGCACCGCGTTTATGCGGCGCTCAAACCGGGTGGAAAAGCCGTCACGCTCGAGTTCGTACCCAATGAAGACCGTGTAACTCCGCCAGCAGCGGCAGCGTTCAGCCTCAACATGCTCGTAGGGACCGACGCCGGCGACGCGTATACTTTTTTGGAGTACGAAAAAATGTTTGCCAATGCGGGTTTTGCGAAAACCACACTGCATCCAGTAACGGGTATGCCTCAGCAAGTGCTGATTTCCGGGAAGCCAGAATGAAAAAGAAAAAAACAACCAAAAAAGCCGCAAAAAGACCGATCAAAAAAAACTCTGCAAAGGCGCTGCGCAACTCAGGCCGCGATTTGCGCGAGCAGGTGGTTTTCCTCCTAAAAGGCGGAGGCGCGCACGTCCATTTCATGGACGCGCTGGACGATTTCCCGGCTGCGAAATATGGGACGTTCGCGAACTCTCTTCCGCACACGGGTTGGCAGTTGCTCGAACACGCGCGGCTCGCGCAGTGGGACATCCTGGACTTTAGCAGAAATCCAAAACACGTCTCGCCGAATTTTCCAGACGGATACTGGCCAAAAACGCCAGCGCCCGCCAATGAGGCCGCCTGGAAGGAAAGCGTGGCCGCTTTCCAACGCGATCTGGAAGAGATGGTCCACCTGGTGCGAAACCCGCGCACCGATCTGTTCGCCAAAATACCGCATGGCCAAGGGCAAAGCATTTTGCGCGAAGCGCTGCTTCTCGCGGACCACAACTCCTACCACCTTGGTCAACTCGTGGATTTGCGGCGCGCGCTCGGTGCGTGGCAGGAGTCCTAGCCAAACCACGCTTGCAAGTATCAGGTTTGGCGGTAGGATGATCGACTAGAGTTAGCATGGAGAGTCTAGATTGGGGGCGCCATGGTTCGCATAGAAAACATTTCCGTAAACGAGCGCGAAGCCGGAAACAGCCGGCGCGACTTTCTAAAAGGAATGCTGGGAGCAGGCGCGTTTGTTCTCGGCGTTTCTGTGATGCCGGAGCAGCTATTCGCGGCAGCAGCCAGCGGCGCCCCGGGTGACCCATTTCCGCCGCCCCTCGAGGCTCCGCTGCAACCCAACGTCTATCTGGCGATTGGTACGGACGGAACGGCGTACGTTATCGCACACCGCTCGGAGATGGGAAATGGAGTACGCACATCGTTGCCGCGAATCGTCGCGGAAGAACTGGATGCGGATTGGGCGCGCGTAAAGGTCGTGCAAGCCACGGGCGATGAAAAATACGGCGACCAGGATACCGACGGGTCGCACTCCGTGACCAGCTTTTTTGTGCCGCTACGCGAGGCGGGGGCCACGGCACGGCTCATGCTGGTGCGCGCGGCGGCACAGCAATGGGGCGTCCCGGCAACGGAATGCTCGACGGAACGGCACCAGGTAATCCACAAAGCATCGGGAAAGAATCTTGGATACGGCGAGCTGGCAACGGCAGCCTCGAAACTGGAAGTGCCCAAGAAAGAGGAGTTGAAGCTGAAGCCGCGCAGCGCATGGCGCTACATCGGGCAGCCGGCGGTGAGTTATGACTTGAAAGACTTGTGCTCCGGCAAAGCCAAATACGGGCAGGACACGCACATGGCAGGGATGCTCTATGCGAGCGTGGCACATCCGCCTGTACTTGGCAGCACCGTAAAATCGCTGGATGATTCGGCGGCGCTGGCCGTGACTGGCGTGAAGCAAACCGCAACTATCGACACCTTCAAGCCACCCGTTCTTTTTCAAGCGCTTGGTGGCGTGGCCGTGCTCGCGGACAATACCTGGGCGGCTTTCCAGGGCAAGAAAAAGCTGAAGATCGAATGGGAAGGCAGCGCTCACAACGTCTTCAATTCCGATCCATACAAAAAGGAATTGCAGGAAACGGCGCGGAAGCCGGGAAAAGTGGTGCGAGAAGTTGGCGATGTGGACGCGGCGTTTCGGAAAGGCGGAAAGATTGTCGAGGCGGAGTATTATGCGCCGCTGCTCGCGCACGCTGCGATGGAACCTCCGGCGGCGCTAGCGGTTTACAAAGATGGGAAAGTAGAAGTGTGGGCGCCGTCGCAAAGCCCCGTCGGTGCGCGCGACGCGATCGCGGCGGCTGTCGGCGCGAAAAAAGAAGATGTGACGGTTCACGTAACGCTTTTGGGCGGCGCGTTTGGCCGGAAATCGTTTCCTGATTTTGCAGTTGAAGCGGCGGTACTCTCGAAAAAAACCGGAAAGCCGGTAAAAGTGGTCTGGAGCCGCGAAGACGACATCCAGTTTGACACCTACCATTCGGTCTCCGCGATGTACATGAAAGCGGCGCTGGCCGACGACGGAAAACCGACTGCCTGGCTGCAGCGGACCGTGTTTCCTCCGATCGGATCGACGTTTAAAGCGGGTGAAATGTATTCGGATGCGGATGAACTTGGGCTGGGCTTCAGCGACTTGCCTTTCGCAATCCCGAATCACCGCTCCGAGAATGGGCCGGCGACAGCGCATGTTCGCATCGGATGGCTGCGCTCGGTGGCGAACATTTATCATGCCTTCGCGATTCAGTCCTTTGAGGATGAACTGGCGCACGCGGCTGGAAAAGATCCGGTCGAATACGCTTTGCAACTTTTGGGGCCGGACCGCCTCATTCCGAAGAGCGAGTTGCCGAAAGACTATTCCAACTACGGCGGAAGCTACGAGCAATACCCCATCGACACGGCGAGGTTCAAGCGGGTAGTGGAGACAGCTGCGGCGAAATCGGGCTGGGGAAAGACCAAACCGGGCAACGGCGCCGGGATGGGGATTGCCTTGCACCGAAGCTTCCTTACGTATGTGGCCTCCGTCGTGCAGATGCACATCGATGACGCCGGGCGGGTGCGCGTAGATCGCGTGGACTCCGCTCTGGATGCCGGAACGGTGGTGAACCCGGCGATGGTTACGAATCAGTTCGAGGGCGCGGCGGTGATGGGAACGAGCGTCGCGTTTTATGGCGCAATCACGGCAACCAACGGCGTGATCGACCAATCCAACTTTGACACTTACCCGGTGGCACGAATGAATACGGCGCCGCGCGAGGTGCACGTACACATTGTGCCGAGCGACGCCCCTCCGGGAGGAGTGGGTGAGCCGGGATTGCCCGCGTTCGCGCCGGCGCTATGCAATGCCATTTTTACAGCGACGGGCAAGCGCATCCGCGAGTTGCCGCTCTCCAAAGCAGGCCTGGCCTAACGTGCTCAAAAGATGTTTGCTGCTTCTTACTGCGCTCACGGCGGCGGTTTTGCCGGTCCGCGCGCAGCGCCGTCCTGTTCTGCAACAAATCGATCTGCCGCATCCTTATTATTTCCGGGAAATGTATTTACCCCAGCTGACGAGCGGTCCGAGCAGCGTGGCGTGGTCGCCGGACTCCAAAGAACTGGTGTATTCGATGGCAGGATCGCTGTGGCGGCAGAAGATCGATTCGAAAACAGCGCTGCAGCTCACCGATGGGCCGGGGTACGACTATCAGCCGGATTGGTCGCCGGATGGAAAGAGCATCGTTTACGTTTCGTATCAGAAAGATGCGATGGAATTGTGGCTGCTGGACTTGGGTTCCGGAAAATCGCAGCACTTGACGAGCGGCGGCGCGGTGAATGTGGAGCCGCGGTGGTCGCCAGACGGAAAGCGAATCGTTTTTGTTTCGACCGCGTACAACAAGCGATTTCATGTTTTTCGCGCGGATCTGAACGGCGGAAAACTCGAGAACACGGTGCGGCTGACGGGAGAAACGAAGAGTGAGCTGCCGCGCTATTACTACAGCGTGTTTGATACGGAGATCAGCCCGGTGTGGACGCGCGACGGCAAGGAGATTCTGTTTATTTCCAATCGCGGACACATTCACGGGACCGGCGGATTTTGGAAGATGCGCGCGGAGCCCGGCGCCGAAGCAAACGAAATTCACTACGAAGAAACGAACTGGAAAGCGCGACCGGATTTTTCGCCGGACGGCTCGCGCATGGTTTACAGCTCGTATTTGGGACAGCAGTGGCACCAATTGTGGGTGATGCCCGCAAAAGGCGGCGACGCGTTTCCGATCTCCTACACCATAGAAGAACGCCAAGCCGCCAAGCAATTGTCTGACCAGGGCAGCGGATGGGACGATACCAGCGCTCGATGGTCGCCGGACGGGAAGAAACTGGCTCTGATCTCCAATCGGGGCGGAAACACCGAGATTTGGCTTCAAGATATTCCAGGAGGCGAGCAAAAACAGATAGAGGTGGAGGACCGCCATTTCCTTCGTTCGAGGGCGCGGTTGGAAGTTTCCGTAGTAGACCCGGACGGAAACCCTACCATGGCGCGCATTTCCATTACCGATGCCAGCGGCAGATTCTGGGCTCCCCAAGGCGCGTGGATTCACGCGGACGACGGATTCGATCGGAAACAGACGCCGTTTGAATCGCACTATTTTCACGACACACGAGAGTCCTATGCTGGCGAGCAGACGATTGATGTTCCACCGGGAGAGATCACTATCGACGTAGAAAAGGGGTTTGCGTACCGGCCTCAACGCAAAAAGATTCAGGTGAAAAACGGCGGCCGCGAATCGGTGAAGATTTCTCTCGAACCACTAGATTGGCCGAAGGACAATCCTGGCCGCTGGGTGAGCAGCGATTTACACGTGCATATGAACTATGGAGGCGCATATGTCAACTTTCCGCGGAACCTGCGCGATCAGGCAGAAGCCGAAGGGCTGGAGATTATTAACAATCTGATTGTGAACAAGGAGCAACGCTTTCCTGACATTACCTACCGCGCCAGAGAAACCGATGGAGACCAGCATGTCTTGCTGCTCGAGGGACAGGAATTTCATACGAGTTATTGGGGTCATCGCGGACTGCTGAACATGAAGGACCATCTCCTCTTGCCAGGATATGCAGGATATCCGAACACGGCGGCGGCGAGCTTGTACCCGATGAATGCAGACGTATATGACATGGCGCATGCGCAGGGAGCGGTGGTGGGAGCGGTGCATCCCTTCGATGAAGTCCCTGATCCATTTGCGAATCCCCCGCAGAAAATTACGGATGAACTGCCGGTAGACGTAGCGCTGGGAAAGCTCGATTACATGGAGATCGTGGGATTCAGCGATCACAAATCGACGGCGGCGGTTTGGTACAAGCTGCTGAATCTCGGATTTCGATTACCGGCGGGTGCGGGAACGGACGCAACATCGGACTATGCAGCGCCGATTCGCGGGCATGTGGGGATGGATCGAGTGTACGCATGGGTGCCGCGGTGGCCGCTGAATATGGAGATCTGGTTCGAAGCGCTGAAAAAAGGCAGGACCTTTGCAACGAACGGGCCGTTGATTCAATTCACGCTTGGGGGACAACGGGTTGGCGATGAGCTGAGATTTGATGGCGTGCAGGCGGCCGTGCCATTTACGGCGAAACTGCGGTCGATTGTGCCGGTGGATCATTTTGAAGTGGTTTGCAACGGGAGAGTCGCCGACACGCTCGAGCTTGCCGGGGCGCGGGATTCCGCAGATATTACCGGGACACTGCCGCTGAAGGAGAGCGGATGGTGCGTGCTGCGAGCTTCGAGTGAGGACGCGGAATACCCGGTGCTGGACCATTATGTGTATGCGACGACGAGTCCGGTCTACGTGGCGATGGGGGGCAAGGCGCCGCGTTCGCCGGAGGACGCCAAGTATTTTGCGGCGTGGATTGACCGGACGATCGATACGACATCGCATTATCCCGACTGGAATTCGCCCGCCGAAAAAGAGTATGTGCTGAAGCGGCTTCGAGAAGCGAGAGCGGTCTACGAACAACTTCAGTAACTCTTCCCGAGGCTGTAATCACGTGCGTGGCAGAGATCCGTCAAAGCGTGAAGATACGCCGGCTGCTCCTTCGGAGGCTGCGGCTTTCGAGAGATAACGGTGTCGCTCGCTCGGCATCATCACACGCTCGCGAAGAAAACCGTCCATTGCAAATTCATCATCGGTGGTCCGAGACACGCGGCCTTTTTTCCGGTTGATCGCTTTTTCCATGGGTTGTTCCTTACAGCACAAGTATCGAAATCTTCTCGTAATTAGCGTAAGATTTAAAAGTAATCCGGCAGGAATCATTTCGGAATCGATCCATGCACCAGCCAATTCTGGCCGAACACCGATTTTGAACTAACGAGAACTGTCGGCCAAAGACGACACCGGAATTGGAGATTTTCAGGGGCGGTCTGCGTCCAAGCAAACCGTGCATAGGGGAACGGGCATCCATAACCCCAGACGCGGCATCTGTGAGACTTCAGCGCAGTATGGCTCCGCAAACCAGTATTCATGGAGTGTTATGTTACTTTCGATTAACAGCAGAGAGATATTAAAGTTACCTTGCTTGTTACGACTCAACGAGCACAAGAGCCGATTTATTCCCATCCGGGACTGGGACTCTTTGCCCAGTGCAGGTTTGACCACAAAATAAATGGGCTCCTTCAACGAGATCGTCCCCGTCTCCTCAGTCCGTGTATACCTGCTGATTGAGGGGCGCTTGCTGCGCGAAGCGCTCAGTCGATTATTTCGCAAACGCCCCGACCTCCTAATAGTCGGTCAGAGTGTCGCAGGCGAAACTGCCCCTCGTCAGGTACTCGAGACGCAATGTGATGTCCTTGTCGCCGACTCTTGCCAAGACGGATGGCTTTCGGCGAGTGTTGCTCTCCAGAATGGAGGAAGCGCCGGATTTAAGATCGTCCTCATAGGGATGGAACCCGACGCAGAACAATTCCTGGGTGCCGTTCGTTCAGGCGTAGCGGGCTATTTGTTGCCAGACGCCTCTGCTTCGGACGTCGTCGCCGCTGTGCGCGCCGTTTCCCGCGGAGAGGCCGTATGTCCTCCCCAGCTTTGCTCCACGCTATTTCGGTTCGTTGCTCAAACCGCCAAAGAGTTGCCGCTGCAAAATTCAACTGCAAAACCCGATCTAACTTTGCGCCAGCAACAATTGGTGAGTTTGGTGGCGAAAGGTCTCACGAACAAAGAAATTGCCTCACATTTGAATCTTTCTGAGTTCACGGTGAGGAATCACATCCATCGAATCTTGAAGCAGGTGGATGCCGGCAGTCGGAGTGAAGCTGTGGAAACCATCCGATCCTACGGTTATTCGATCAGTTCATAACCGTCTCCTGCCATTTTGTAACGAACCAAAACGAGTCTTGATGCTGTAGGTTTGGCTGGCGAGTTCGGCAATTGCCATGTGGCGAGTCGGGCCGGGCGTCATTCTCACAGCTGGCGGACAGTCCCGCGGATCACGAATTCCGTAGGCAGGATGCGCTGGCTGAAGGTCATTCGCGGATGATGCAGCCGCTCGAGAAGCATTTTCATACAGGTTTCGCCGATCTCTTCTTTGTGGACGCGGACGGTCGAAAGCGGCGGGTCCATCAAAAGGGCCTCTTCACGGTCGTCAAATCCCACCAGGCTGATATCGCCGGGCACTTTCATTTCGTGCCGTTGCAGCGATCGCCAAAGCCCGTAAGCAATTTCGTCGTTGCCGGCTACGGCAGCCGTGGGTCGCGGCCGTCGAGCGAGGATTCGCTCTACGCTCTTTTGGCCGAAATCGACGAAACTCTGAGGATTGCGGGCCATGATCGAGACAGGTTTTAGTTTGTTCTCACGCATTCCTTGCCGGTAGCCCTCGAATCGGCGACGAAGCCAGGGGTAGGAAGTGTCTCCTGCGAAAACTATCTGGCGATGACCCTCGCCGATCAGGTAACGCGTGGATTGGAGTGCCCCACTGAAATCATCGAAACCTACTTGGTCGAATTGCTGCTCGTCACCCATTCCAACCACGTTGTTGCTGAAAGCCACGAAGGGCATATGGATGGATTCAATCCTGCGGAGAAGATTCGGATAAATCGTCCCCGCCAGAATGAGCCCGTCAATCAAGCCATGCTCCTGAAGGACCGGAGGCAGGTCGATCCTTTCGGGAGGCGTTCGTGGGGAATAATGCAGCGCGGCGAACAACACGTGCTGTTTCAAGCCGCTTGCATAAGATTCGACGCCTTGCAGGATGCGCGCATGAAACGGATGGAGAAAATCGCGATTGCTCAGGAGAAAGCAGACCATTTCTGAGCGTCGCTTGAGCATGCGGCGGGCTTGCGCGTTGGGTCGGAATCCCAGACGTCGGATGGCCTGGAGCACCCGCTCGCGCGTTTCCCGGCTGACCTGAGAACTGGAATTGAGCACGCGGGAAATCGTTCCTATGCCAACGGCAGCGGCCTGGGCCACCTCGCGAATCGTCGTTTTTCTTGGAACCGCTTCCATACCAGTGTGCCTCTCGGGCGCAATAGTGTCTTGTTCGGTTCGGTGAGAAACCCTCGACCCTCACGCTCGCGTCAGTCTAGCACATCAAAGCGGCGATGGTATTCTCAACAGGGTCAACGGATCCTTGCGCTTGGGACCAGTAGTCGGAAAACCGATGCGACAGATTGGCTTCACGAGATTCTGACTTGACAGGAGGTTTTCGCTCAGCTAGCGTATGGAACCAGTTCCAAGCCTAGGGTGGGTTCTAGTGGGTTCTCTGTGAATTTGGTCTTAAATCCTTCCGAATCGCGTGGGGTGTGGCGTCATGAAAAAACTATCTGGTTCGTCTTGCTCTTGGATGGATAGCCGGGATAAGACTTCTGTTACAAATGCCGAACGAATTCGAGTTCCTGCTACAAGGGCTGTCGTCAAACTGTGGCGCTTCTCGATCGCCGTAGTCCTCGGGACAGTACTCTTTGGGCTTTCTGCGCCAGTCAGGGGCCAGGCGGTCAATGCGACCTTGCTCGGAACGGTGACGGACTCGTCCGGGGCCGCGGTTGCCAATGCAAAGATAACTGTTACAGAAACGAATACGGGGATCAGCCATACCTCGCAGACGAACGAAAGCGGCAACTACGTATTTCCAGATCTGCCGCCGGGCACGTACAGGGTCATCGCGGAGTCGGCAGGATTCAAACGAGAGTCACGAGCAGGCATAGATTTGGTCGTAAACAGCAGCGAGCGCGTCGACTTGGCCCTTCAGCCTGGAAACATTTCGGAAACCGTCACCGTGGTGGCGGAAACTCCCATTCTCCAAACCGAGCGGGCCGACACGGGCCGCAAGCTCGATACTGTGCTAACGGAGAACATACCGCTCGGCACCAATCGCAATTTCCAAAATCTTCTGAACATCGTGCCAGGCACGACTCGCGCCACTTTCCAGCATTCGCAGTTCTTCAACGCCAGCAGCTCGTTGCAGACGGAAGTCAACGGCCAGCTGCGCGAGGGCAACAATTACCAGATCGAAGGCATCGACGACAACGAGCGCACCGGCCTGCTGCAGATCCTGATCCCGCCGCTGGAAGCCATCCAGACAGTGGATGTTTCGACGAGTAACTTCGACGCCGAACTGGGCCGGGCGAGCGGCGCCGTTACCAACGTCATCTTGAAGTCCGGCACCAACAATTACCACGGCTCAGCTTACGAATTTGTCAGAAATAATTATTTCAATGCGCGCAACTACTTCGATTCGTCAGTGGGCCACCTGGCTTACAACTACTTTGGCGGCAATATTGGCGGGCCGATCAAGAAGAATAAGCTTTTTTTCTTCGCTGACTATCTAATGGTCAAGGACCATGAGGCCAACGCAAATACGATCACCGTCCCAAGCATGGCGTTGCTCTCGGGAAATTTGAACGTCGCGACTAAGGCGACCGGAACGCCGACGACAATCTACAACCCGTATTCTGGCAATCCGGACGGCACAGGCCGCCAGCCGCTAGTCGCCTCGTCTTCTCCCGGTGTTGCAACGGTACCGGGTCCTAATGGAACTACTGTGGATGCGTTTAATCCTGTCTGTACCAACGCCGCTGGTTGTCCGAACGTCGTCCCCAGCGCTTTGATCAATCCCATCTCCGCCAAGCTCCTTGCGTTTTTGCCAAACCCAACCTCAGCAGGCAATGCGAACAACTACTTTGCTACGTTGCCTTTTCACAAAGACACGGATTTCTTTGATGGCAAGGTGGATGCCAATCTCACCGATAAAGATCGCCTGAGTGGCCGATTCAGCTACCAGCGTCCGTCAATTTTCCAGGCGCCCATATTCGGGATCGCCGGCGGACCAGCACAAGGCAATTTTGAAGGATCGGGCGTTCAGAACACGTATAGCGCCGGCCTCAACTATAATCGCTTTTTTTCGAATACCTTGGTTGCTGAGTTCCGCTTTGGCGCAGGATGGTACCATAACGAGGCTCACAACACCGATTTCGGAACGAATACATCAACCACGCTCGGCATTCCCGGAATTAACCTCAACCCGATAACCAGCGGAATTGTCGGTATTACGATCAACGGTGGGTTTTCCAATCCGTTGATTGGCTACTCGGCGAGTCTTCCCTGGATCAGGTCAGAAACAAATATTGATTTCGCAAACACCTGGACCAAGATTCTCGGCAATCATACCGTTAAGTTTGGCGCCGACCTACGCCGGGTTCGCGATGCCTTGCTCCAGGAACAGACCTTCAGTCCACGCGGTATCTATACTTTCAGTGAGGGCCAGACGGCGCTCAATACCGGCACCGGCGAGTCCAAAACTAGTTTTACGAACGATTTCGCCAGCTTCCTGCTTGATGTGCCAAGCCAGGCAGGGCGCGATCTGGCCACTTTCTTCCCGAACTATCGAGCGTGGCAATTCTTCGCCTTCGCGCAAGATAAGTGGGTGGTTACTCCCAAATTCTCGGCGGACCTCGGACTCCGCTGGGAGTTTTATCCGCCTGCCACGCCCGTTGCCAAGGGAGGCTTTTCAAATTACGACCCCAACAACAACACCCTGCTCGTGAGCGGCTACGGCAACATTCCCAATAACCTGGGGATCAACACGCATTACAAATACTTTGCACCTCGCCTGGGACTGGCCTATCGTTTGAGGGAATCGACCGTCATTCGCGCCGGCTTCGGGATCAGCTATACGCCATTTCCCGACAATAGCTATGCCTACAATTTCCCCGTGCGCGCCAATAACTCTTTTAATCCGGCCGTGGCGACCTATGGTCCGGCCGTGCTTCCCACCGGGCAAACGGCGACCTTTGCGACGGGTTTCCCTGCCCTGATTCAACCTGTCATTCCATCGAACGGCATCATCACCAACCCCACATTGGGCTCGCAATATTTCGTCGTGAACCAGAATTTCAAGAATCCCTACGTGGAATCGTGGAACCTGGCGATCCAACATTCGCTGCCTGGTCGCTTCGTTCTCGATTTAGCTTACGTCGGCAGCCACAGCGTCGACACCGTGGTCAACTATAACCTCAACGCCGCTACCGTCGTTGGCCTGGGCAATGCCGGGCAGCCTGAGTTTACCCCCTTCGGGCGAACCGCCCCTACGCAACTTCTTTTTGCGGGGTTCTCCTCCAGCTACAACGCTTTGCAGGCAAAACTTGACCGGCGCTTCTCGAACGGTTTTACGACTACCACCTCTTACACTTTCGGCAAAGGCATGGGCTATCAAACCGACGACGATGGCGGCCTGGCGTTCTATATAAATCAGCGCCGCAATTACGCTCGCAACGACTTCGATCGTACCCAAACATTTGTCCAGAGTATTGTGTACGATCTGCCGTTCGGAAAGGGCAAGCGCTTCGTCTCTTCTGGAATTGGCGCCGCAGTTGTGGGCGGCTGGCGCGTCTCCACCTTCCTCACCTGGATGTCGGGCCTTCCGCTTTTCTTTACCGCCCCTTCGGGCGGGCTTCTTGCCCCAAACAACACCCAAACGCCGCAATTGATTGCTCCCGTGCAGATCCTTCATGGTATCGGCCCCGGCAATCCGTGGTTCAGCAACACTTCGAGCACTTTTGTTGGCTTGATGGGGACTACGTTCGGCAATGTGGGCCGGAACTATCTCAGCGGCCCCAACTTCTTCAACCTGGATGCTTCATTGTCCAAGTCGATCCGGCTCACGGAACGCTTCAATCTGGATCTGCGCCTCGAGGCTTTTGGCGCGACAAATACGCCGCAGTTCTACTTTAACAACACCAACGGCACACCGTCGGGCGGTACAGCGGCTGGGACCACGCTGGGCAGCAGTAGCTTCGGCGATATCACCAGTGCCAGCGGCGGCCGCCAACTTCAACTCGGCTTAAAGCTCAACTTCTGACCCGACTGGCCACCGCGGGATAATTCGTGCAGGCTAAGCGAATCACGTAACCGCTGAGCTCGTTTGCTCGTCAATAGAACATCGATCCGACAATGTGAATTTGCTTGTAGATTTGAATTGATTCTATGGACATCACCACGTAGGAGGAACCTGCATGACTTCTCGCGTTTCGCGACGTGCGTTTCTCGATGGACTTGCAGCGGGTGCAGCCGGACTGGCCATGGGAACGGCGGCCAAGAGCTATGACCAGATCATCGGCTCCAACGATCGCCTCAACTTTGCTGTGATCGGGCTGAACGGGCGCGGGTACGCTCATCTCGCGGCGCTCAAAGCGAACAAGAGCGCTGCCCGCATCTCCTATGTCTGCGATGTGGACAGCAACATTCTCAAAAAATTCGCTGACGCCGCGCAGCGCGAGACGGGTGAGTCCCCTGCGACGGACAAAGACTTTCGCGCGATTCTCGAGCGGAAGGATGTGGATGCCGTCACGATTGCCACCCCCGACCATTGGCATACACCGATGGCCATCGCCGGGTTGCAGGCGGGCAAGCACGTCTACGTGGAAAAGCCATGCAGCCACAATCCTGCCGAGGGCCAGATGCTGGTCGAGGCGCAGCAGAAGTATGGAAAGCTTGTGCAGATGGGCACGCAGCAGCGTTCTTCGCCACACAGCATAGAGATCGTAGAAAAGATTCACGGCGGCATTATAGGCAGGCCCTACCTCGCGAAAGCCTGGTACAGCAATGTGAGGAAGTCGATTGGCACCGGCAAGGAAGCGCCCGTGCCGTCGCAACTGGATTGGGGCTTGTGGCAGGGTCCGGCGCCACGCCAGCCCTATAGGGACAACGTGCATCCGTACAACTGGCACTGGTTTCGAAACTACGGCACTGGCGAAACGCTAAATAATGGAACGCACGAGGTGGATGTCTGCCGCTGGGCGCTGGGGGTCGACTATCCGAAACGGGTCACCGCGTCAGGCGGCAGGTACCAATTCCAGGACGACTGGCAGTTTTACGACACGCTGGTGACCAGCTTCGAATACGAAGACAGGATGCTCACCTGGGAGGGCAAGAGCTGTCAGGGAATGAAGTATTACGGCCGTGACCGCGGCTCGGCAATTATGGGAACCACTGGCACCGTGGTTGTGGATCGCGATGGCTACGAGATCTACGACCTCAAAGGGAATAAGACCCGCGAGTTCAAAGCCGGCAGCACAACTTCCTCTGCCGACCTCCGCGGAGCCGATTCCATGACCGACGCTCACTTCGCGAACTTCATCGCGGGAATCCGGAAAGGCGAGAAGCTGAACGCGCCGATCTCTGTCGGAAACGTCGCCGTCACGATGCTGCAGCTTTCCAACATCGCGTGGGAAGTCAACCGGGAGTTGCATCTTGACACGAAAGACGGACGGATCCAGGGCGATCCGGAAGCGATGAAGATGTGGGGGCGTGAGTACGAGAAGGACTGGGCGCCGCATGTCTAAAATGCACGAGTGCCCGCCGGGCGAAGAGACGGAAACGAAAAACATCTTCTCGCGCCGCAATTTCGTTTGCTCCGGTGCACTGGTTGCGGCAGCATTCGCTGCTTCGAAGGAAGTCTTCGCGGTGTCCGCGGCACGAGCTCCGGCTGGCGAAGGATCGGCTATTCGTCTGGGGCTAGCCAGCTACACGTTTCGTAATTTCAGCCGGGCGCAGATGATCGGCTACTTGAAGCAGCTCAACGTGTTGGCGCTGAATGCGAAGGACGTCAAAGACCATCTCCCGATGGATACCCAGGAGGAGGCGGCTGCCCTGGCCGACTATGCCGCGGCAGGCATCAAGCTTCACGCTGC
>Ga0207132_1010_pt1 | contig 38937 bp, 35 predicted proteins | sample Alteio_BWMinHeat_14_FD_153554 | JGI IMG/M metagenome (GOLD analysis project Ga0207132, IMG submission 153554) | Enriched cells from forest soil in Barre Woods Harvard Forest LTER site, Petersham, Massachusetts, United States -... | ecosystem: Environmental > Terrestrial > Soil > Temperate forest >...
CAGCCATCGCCGTATCCTTTTGTTTAAGGTACATTCGCGCCAATACTTTCGAATAAAAATCCCGAGACGATGCCAAATAATAATTCATGTCGTAATCACCCCAATATTTTGAACTGGTTTTTGTCCCTAGTCGTTCCTGCTTTACTTTTTTTTCCAGCCAGGTTAACGAGGGCAATAGTTTATTTTCGGCAGCCATATCCAGTTTTTGTATGTTTTGTGAAAGCAGCAGTAGCTTTATCAACTGTTTTTCATCATATAATTTGCCGGTTACACGGCTATCCTCTATTCGATTTAAGGTATCCAGACCGGCCATTGTATCCCCTGTTACCCATGAAAGGTAAGCTGACCCCAGGTACCCCAACGCCGACTCCGGATATTTGTGTTCCGTCGCAAGTCGGGCGCAAAATGCTTTTAATCTCGGAATGTACTTGATGTAATAGGATTTCACGCTGTCGTATTTATCATGATCCCAAAAACCAATGGAATCATAATATTTAGTACCATTGAACCTGGGGGTAAGGTAATGTTCCTCTACTTTGTTAATTTCCCTTGCCAGCAGTACACTCACGAGTTCTGACCCCGGATCGATGTTGTAAACATTGTTTAACGCACCTAAACCGATGCGTGGATTGCGGAACCCCTTTATCGCATAAATAATGGCTTTTTCGTGCCTGTTTTTTGCAAGTTTAATAACTTTTGGTACGAGTACTTTGGTATACAAAAAATCAAAATATGCCTGTACACGTCTTTCAGGGCAAAGGGCAAATACCTTTGAATATAAATATGCGGCCTGCTCATTATGTCCCAGCTGCTCTTCTTCGCCGGCTTTAAGGTCTAGCGCCCAATACTTAACATGACTTTTGGATTTAAAATTTTTTATGCGCTTGTCATACAGATCAGCCGCTTCTTTAAAATACCTCCCGTAATGAAACAGGCGCTGCGCCTGGTAAAAGCAGCGAAGTTCTAAAAATCCGTTATGAGCCGTAGCGGCCATTTCAATATATTTTAAAGCAAAAGTGTGCTGCATATTTTTGTCGCTGTGGGTTACCAGCCAACGGTCATAATCAGTTATATTCACCAGGGGCTCAGCTTTTTTAGATAGGGCGACGTATGCCATCGCATTTTTCCGTTTAGCCAGCCTTTTAATAAAAGAGTTGTTTTTCAGGCTGTCAGGGAGTTTTCCTTTGTAACGCGGATAGTCCCATAAAAACAGGGAGTCGGTTTTTCTGTTTGTCTCATATAATATGCAGCTAATGTCTTTATAAGTAACCCCAACGCCCAGATAGGCCATCCATTCTTTTACATTGATATCCTTTTCGGCAGCTTTATTGTCATTCTCAGCTTCGTAAGTATCCCCGTTCAGAAAGGTGTAGCCGCTGAAATAGAACGGCCGGTAACCATCAGTTTTTTGAAGGTTATTATGAAAGAAGGTCACGTAATAATCATATGGATCGGGCTCCGGCCCACAGCCCAGGTCAACAGCAGTGCCGACAAAGAAGACGGTAAAAAAGCTAACGCAATAGATCATTAACCTTTTCCAGGTCGTGATAATGGTAGGCTTTAATGACGTTTTCATCTAGATGAAAATAAATTATGCTGATTTTTTTTGCTTTAATTAACCCCGATAAATAACCCGCTGCGGCCTCCAAATCAGGCACGGAACTATCCTCCCAACGCACTTCATCGGCTTTCAGTAATCCAAATTCAGGAAGATCTTTGGCTGTTTTGTAAATGTTATTTCCTATAAATATAAATTGATTTTTATTAATTAAATCAACATTTTTTATTCTTTTTGAAATGCCGATATAGGTCTTATTTCTGAACGCGACTGCCCAACTGAACAGGGGCAATCCAATGTCGACCGGCATAGGGTAAGCGGCAATATTATGACCCAGGTATTTCTTTAACTCACTGATTTCCAATATTGAATTTTGATTTCCATACTTTCTGAGGTTGCCCATGTTGTAGCACATCAGCATGGCCCTGTCCACCGGGGGGATGCCGCTGCCACTTTGGTTTTTTAGTTGGTGCAATCTTAACGTGGCCGAAAGAATTTTATGCTGAATTTCCGGTTTCGATTTTAACTGACGAAGAAGATAAAAGTAATTTTCGCGCGTTGTGGCAGTCCAGTCGCAATCAATTTGTAATTCTTCAAATGAGGCCTTTCCGGCTTGTTTAGTTTTGCCATCTACAAAGCCTGAGATATGGGTGGCCAGCATATCCAACTGCGGACGGCTGAGCGTTTTTAAAATATTATTTACGATAAATACTACCGGCACAATGGCCACGGTATCCGGAAGTTTATTTTGAAAGGTTACCGGTGAAATGGGCACCGGGTTGGAGCTATTCTCGTCGGTGTCCACGTCCATTATCCGTACATAAAGCTTATGCACATGGAAGTGGTTTAACCAGCCCGATTCGGTTTCATTGGGTTTATAAACTGTTTTCCAAAAATAAAAAGAAGTGTCGATTTGCCTGGGTCGTCTGCATGAAGACAAGAACGCCAATAAGCAAAAGCCCGGGATCAGCAGACGGTAAACGGGACAGCGCATGTTCATCTTTAACTCCTTGCAAGCCTTGCAATTTAGCCGAGCATTCCCCTACCCCAATGCACTTTTAAAATCATGCATCAGGTCCTCCAGGTCCTCGATGCCGATAGAAAGCCTGATCATTGATTCGGAAATGCCCATTTCTGCTCTCTTTTTGCGGCCCAACTCGTTAAAAATGGTGTGGGCAACGGGGATGGCCAGCGTACGGGTATCGCCGAGGTTGCTTGATTTTACGACCAGCTTTAGTTTGTTTAAGAATTCAAAGCAGTCCAGGCTGTCATCCAGTTCGATAGCCATCAGGGCGCCGTATTTTAAAAACAAACGACTTGCAAGCTGATGCTGCGGATGGGATTTTAATCCCGGGTAGTGTACTTTTTTTATCAGGGGGTGATCGTCAAAAAAAGTGGCCATGGCCATGGCATTGGTGCAGGCGCGTTCCATTCTTAGGGCCAAAGTTTCTGCCCCAATAGAAATATAGTGTGCAGCTTCAGGCGACAGCGTACCGCCGGCATCCCTTAATCCTTTTTTCCTGATCTGGGTAACGCCAAAAACTTCCGGTTTTACCTGGCTTTTAAATCCTTCGAATATATTTGGATAATTTTCCCAGTTAAATAAACCGGTATCGGTTACGCTGCCGCCAAGGGCATTTCCATGACCGCCAACATATTTAGTCAGCGAGTTCATCACCAGGCTTGCCTTTACATTTTTGGGATTAAACAAATAGGGGGTGGTCATTGTGTTATCCACCATATAAAGAATACCCTTGTCGGTGCATAAATTACCGATATTCTCCAGATCGGCAATTTGCGTTGCCGGGTTGGCCACTGTTTCTACAAAAACGAGACGGGTGTTTTCCTTCAGGCCATTGCGTACATTATCAATCGACGTTGCGTCAACAAACGTAATATCGATGCCCAGCTCGATAAACGTCTGGAACACGCTACGGGTATTGCCGAAAAGGTAGGAGCTGGCTACAATATGGTCACCCTTTTTGATTAGGGCCAGTATGGTGGAGGTTATCGCCGCCATCCCCGTAGCAAACGACACGGTTCCGATGCCATGTTCCATTACGGTAACTTTATTTTCGAGTGCGGTAGCGGTGGGATTGCCCTGTCGCGAATAGGCATATCCTTTTTTCTTATTTTGAAAGATATCGACAAGGTCCTGTACATCGTCGTATCCAAAAGTCACCGAAGTGTGTATTGGTTTGTGCAGCGCGCCATGTTCTGGTTTTGCCAGTCGATCGGCATGTAAAAGTGTAGTGGTAAAGCCTCTCCCGGTAGTCATCGTATGCTTACTGATTATAAAAACAAATAAGTTGCGAACTTAACGAAATAGGCCCGGATTGGGGGCAAAATTTTAAAATCGTTAGCGTGCGATTTATGTGTTGAATTAAGATTGATTATGTTTGAAAGGAAAAACTAAATAATCGACCACTCCATGAGGGCTGTTATACAAAGAGTTTCGCAGTCAAGCTGCACCGTTGACAATGAAGTAACAGGCTCGATTGGCCTGGGTTTTTTGGTCCTATTAGGAGTAGAAGACAGTGATAGCGACGAAGATCTGCAATGGCTGTCACAAAAGATCGTAAATCTCAGGGTCTTCGGCGACGAAAATGGCCTGATGAACAAGGCCCTGGCAGACATCGGCGGAGATATTCTGCTGATCTCGCAATTCACCCTTTTGGCGCAGACCAAAAAAGGAAACCGACCCTCATTTATCAGGGCGGCCCGGCCCGAAAAAGCGATACCGCTTTACGAGAAAATGATAGTCGCATTTGAACAGTTAACAGGAAAAGAAATCGCCACAGGCATATTCGGCGCGGATATGAAGATCAGTTTGGTAAACGACGGGCCTGTTACGATCGTGATGGATACAAAGGACAAGGAAAATCATTAGTGGCAGTGGCAGTACAAAGTAGCAGTTTGACTGAATGCAACCTCCGCCGCAGCAAAAACTATACATTTATGACCATACAAGAAGCCCAACAAGCCGTAGACAACTGGATAAAAACAACCGGCATCCGGTATTTTAATGAGCTTACCAATACGGCCATTTTGATGGAAGAAGTGGGCGAAGTTGCCCGCATCATGGCGAGGCAGTACGGCGAGCAGTCATTTAAAAAATCGGATTCGGAAGTTCATCTTGCTGATGAGATGGCCGATGTACTTTTTGTGCTGATATGCCTGGCCAACCAAACCGGCATTGACCTTACCGATGCACTGGAGAAAAATTTGGCAAAAAAAAGTATCAGAGATGCCGAAAGGCATCGGGCAAATGAAAAACTAAAGTAGTTTTATAGTTAATCCGGATCAGTTTTATACTGTTGCCAATCATGGCCTCACGCATTTGGTTTAAATTCGAAAATCCGAGCGTAACCCTTTTCGAATAATAATTGCAATAATGTTGCATTAATGCAATATTACTATTTCTCTTCCGTTATACCTGAACCTTAAATAAAATTCCTTATTATGAGAAAAATATTAACAGCCTGCCTTTTAGCGCTCCTGTTTACAGCCTGTAGCGGCGGTGCAAACTATAAAGCAAAAGCTACCGATTTGGTAATGCTTTCACCTCCCAAGATGGCAGCAACTGCAGATGCCAATGACGATGAAGCTTCCGCCGTGCGCCCGGTTCTTGACACTTCGAAAAAACTCATCAAGACGGGAGAGATCAATTTTGAAACGTCGGACATAAAAAGTACCCGGAAAAAGATATTGCATTCCCTGGCGAGCCTGGGTGGCTACTTGGCCGAGGAAAATGAGACCAATCATAGAGGTGACGATCAAAATACGCTTGTTTTAACGCTGCGAATCCCTTCAAAAAATTTCGATCTGCTGCTCGACTCCATATCATCACAAGCTGAGAAAATCGATTCGAAAGACATTACCATCAAGGACGTTACAGCGCAGTATATAGATGTTACGACCGCATTATACAACAAAAAATTGCTCGAAAGCCGTTACCAGGACCTGTTAAAAAAAGCGGATAAAATAAGCGATGTTTTGCAGATCGAAAACAAGCTGACTGATATCCGCACGGCAATTGATTCCACCCAGGGTCAATTGAACTATCTAAACCGGCAGATAGCGTACAGCACTTTAACAGTTACTTTTTACACCCGAAAACTTGCCGAGGACAGCGGTTATGGAATGGGTTATAAATTGCTTTCCGCCATTTCCGACGGATGGGCGCTTTTGCAAGGCATGTTTTTCGGATTGATAGGCATATGGCCGGTGATTCTTGGCTTAATGCTATTGTTTGTGTTGTTTAAAAGATGGCGCAATAGAAGAAAGGCCAGGAAAATCTGAATTTAGACCACCATTTTTACAAGTTTATCATCGTCCAGCACTGGTATAGCGGTCGTCAGATCCACCTGTAAACAAAACTCGATATCTTTTTCAATACCGAGCTTTTCGAGGCGTTCGCGGTGCGAGGTTTTTTTGAGGTATTGATTTATATCGGCCTTGCCGACTTGATAAAGGTCGTTGGCGGCAATAGCGGCGTCATCCGGCTTAAAGCCAAAGTCAGCAAGTCGGTCAACAACCGCGCCGGCGAACAGGGTGTCTTCCAGGTTAAAATTGTTTTTCCAACCAGCACAAACCAGTAAAATATTTTCGTGCTGTGTTTTGAGCCAATTGCACAACGAACTAAGGTTTAAAAAAGAACCGATAACAATTTTCTTCGCGCCTCGGGAAAGATGGAGCGCATGCGTGCCGTTGGTGGTGGTTAATACCACCGTTTTACCGGCAACTTTTTCTTTGGTGTAGGAAAAAGGCGAATTCCCAAAATCAAAACCCTCAACCACTTTGCCGTCGCGTTCAGCAGCCAGCAAATAATTAAGACCGCTTTCACGGTAAGCGGCGCATTCTTCAACCTGCGATACCGGTATTATAGCTTCAGCGCCATTTTCGATACCCAGGCATATAGAAGAAGTTGCCCTGAAAATGTCAATAATTACAACGATGTATTCCTCTACATTATAAAGCGGGATGAGAGCCGGCGAGAGGCAAACGCTTAGTTGGTTCATTAGTTCACTTGTTCATTAGTTCATTAGTTTATTAGTTCGCTTCAACATTAGCCCGCGTTAAATACCAATGAACTAATGAACAAGTGAACCAATGAACTATTTATTGAAAGGCGGTTTAACAATCTTTGCCTTTATTTTATTGTCGCGTATGCTGATAAATATTTCTGTGCCTTCTTTGGCGAATTCGGTTTTAACATAGCCCATGCCTATCGCTTTCTGCAAGGTTGGCGATTGTGTGCCCGAAGTAACTTTACCGATAGTATTACCATCTGCATCAACGATCGGGTAGTCATGCCTGGCAATGCCGCGGTCGATCATCTCAAAGCCAACAAGCTTGCGTTTTACCCCCTCCTGCTTTTGCTGCGACAGGGCCGTCGAATTGGTAAATTCTTTATTGAATTTCGTTACCCAACCCAGGCCCGCTTCCAGGGGCGATGTGGTGTCGTCGATATCATTGCCGTACAGGCAAAAACCCATTTCAAGACGCAGGGTGTCACGCGCGCCCAAGCCGATAGGTTTGATCCCGAAGGGTTCGCCGGCTTTAAAAATGGCATTCCAGATGTGTTCGGCCTGGCTGTTTTCAAAATAAATTTCGAACCCGCCCGCGCCTGTATAGCCGGTTGCCGATACCAATACGTTATCTAAACCCGCAAATTTGCCCTTTTTAAAGGTATAGTATTCCATGGATGCCAGGTCGATATCCGTCAGACTTTGCAGGGCTTCAGCAGCTTTGGGTCCCTGCACCGCCAGGAGCGAAGTACGGTCCGAAATGTTTTTCATATCAGCACCCATCGTGTTGAAGCCGGAAATCCAATCCCAATCTTTTTCAATATTGGATGCATTTACAACCAGCATATAGGTTTTCTCGTCTATCCGGTAGACCAACAGGTCGTCAACTATGCCGCCGTCTTTATTTGGAAGGCAGGAGTACTGCACCTTTCCATCGTATAATTTGGCCGCATCGTTACTGGTAACCTGCTGTATCAGGTCGAGCGCATGGTCGCCTTTTAAAATAAATTCGCCCATGTGGCTCACGTCAAACACCCCCACGCCATTGCGAACGGTTTCGTGTTCAGCGTTAATGCCGGCATATTGCACAGGCATATTATAACCAGCAAAGGGTACCATTTTGGCGCCTGCTTTGATGTGTATTTCGGTTAAAGCGGTATTCTTCATTGCAAATTATCAGGGCGCAAATCTAACAAATCATTTGAGTGATTTACGAATTACAAATCAATGTTGTTTTCCTAAGCAGCCCCTATCGGGGGCTAATATTGGTAGCGAGAAATAGGAAAAAATAACCGCGCCGTCGGTGCGGAACCTCGCGCCGGTTGCGTACCTACGGCACGGATGGGTTTGTTTTGTTGTTTTTCTACCAATATTTTGCTCCGAACGGAGCATCAGCTTGGCAGTGAAAAAAATCTAGTATCCTATATCACTGTCTTGTAAAAGTCAACCAGCTTTTTTGTGACTTTGTTCGCGTCATGCTGTTCTTCGACCAGTTTTCGGGCGTTAAGTCCTATTTGTTTGCAATATTCTTCATCGGTGATACAACGATGTATCGCGTCGTAAAACTCTTCCTGGTCATTGGCGATCAGGATGTTAACCCCATCCTGAAAACTAATGCCCTCGACGCCTAAAGTGGTGGATATGATGCATTTTTGCATCGCCATCCCTTCAACGATCTTTACCCGCATGCCACCGCTTGACAACAGCGGCACGATCATTATCGATTTGCTGTTTATGAATTCAAGCGCATCATCCACCTCGCCCTGGATGAATATTTTGCCCATCACATCATAGTCGTCAAAACGTTCGGGGATGTCGTTGCCGGCAACGTAAAAGCGAACACGCAAATCGCCTTCGGTCAGCTCTTTCATGAAGTTCTCCAGGAACCACTCAATCCCTTCGCGATTGGGCAGCCAATCCAGCGATCCGAGGAAAAACAAGGTTGGAAAATCTGTTTTACTAAAATCAGGTTTGTAATTCGCTATATTTATTCCAATTGGTAATATCTCAATAGGTATTTTGGTGCCATACTCAAGCAGCGTGCTCTTATCCTGTTCGGTAAACACAGCGATGGCATCAAAATTATTTAGTTGCTGCAATTCATAGCTTTTTATCCGCCTGGCATGCATTTTCAGGTACGACTTTTTAAACGGATCTGATTTCTGCTGCGCAAGCCTTTCCCATATCTGGTTCTCGATATTATGCAGGCGGTAGATCAATTTGGCCTTAGTGGCTTTGCGAACGGCGTTAAGATAGAGGGAAACCATCAAGCCTTCAAACTGGATGATATCATAACTGTCATTCTTTAAGGTTCGGACCAGCAGCCTTTCAAATTCGGCATCATAATACTTGTTTATATTAAATGAAGTTTTGCTAAGCAGGTTAACGGCCACTTCAAATACCGATACGCTTATATCGATATTATAAGCGCGGTAGTTTATTTTAGATAGCAGGTCTTTATCATCGTCGGTTAAGTCGTGCTGGTGATGGTTTTTTGCGTTCAGCGCCACTAATGAGACTTGGTGCCCCAGGTTTACCAGGCCCCTGATGGTATTGCAAACCACAATCGGGTATCCTCCATTTTGAGGAAACGGTACACGATGTGTTAAAAACAGTATCTTCAATGGGCCTTTGGTTTTGAACAAAAATAATAATTTGAGGCAATTGGCAGAGTCGGCGTGGGCCTATTATTGGCTTTCACCCGAAATAATGACATAAATAAGCAAAAGCTGTGGGCGTTTGTGCTCCAGGTAAGCTGCGACTTGCTAAAATAATTCTAACTGCGGATCGCTAACCCGGAAGGTTAGCCGGTGATATGGAGTATATCCTATTCTTAAGATTGTTTCGCGATGTTTAACGGTCGGATAGCCTTTATTCTGATGCCAGTGGTACTCCGGATGCTCAATGGCGATCTGCTTCATATAATCATCCCGGTAAGTTTTTGCTAAAATGGAAGCCGCTGCGATACTGAAGTATTTGGCATCGCCCTCAACCACGCACTGGTGCGGAATTTTTTTGTATTTGTTAAACCGGTTACCGTCGATAATCAGAAATTCAGGCATTAGCCTTAGCTGATCAATGGCGCGATGCATAGCCAGGAACGAGGCATTCAGGATGTTGATCGTATCGATCTCCACATTGTCGACGGAAGCGACTGCCCAGGCTACGGCTTTTTGTTCAATTTCAATCCTCAGTTTATACCGAACATCTTCCGAAAGTTGCTTGGAGTCGTTAAGCAATTCATGTTCAAAATCGTCGGGAAGAATAACAGCCGCTGCAAACACAGGCCCCGCCAGGCAGCCCCTACCCGCTTCATCGCAACCCGCTTCAATTGCATCATATTGGTACCGCTTTAACAACACCCTGCAAAGATACTTTTGATGGTTAAAAGGCTTGCGATTTTACGGATATTGTTGAAAACTTAATTCACTGTGCACAATTTTAACGGGGTAATCACTTTTCAGGAGGAATGAGCTGTCACTTGTGATCAGGCAGAACCACCCTACCCACCATAAGCTTACTAACGTACCGGCTGCAACGCCCAGCCAATGGGTTTTTAAAATAAGCCCAAGCTTTTCAACTGCTTTGAGTAGCAGAAACACAATAAGGGAATATACCAACAGATCCAGCAGCAAGGCGCCCACATATACCTCGTAACACCCCGTGCAGGAAACATTGTTGGTGATGTATGGAAAAGGTAAACCGTAAAGCCTGTCTTCACCACTGCCATCAACTATCACTACGCGTTTAATAGTCACCGTCATAAACAGGGTGAGGGTTATGGGCAAATAATATTGAAATAGTTGTTTGGCTATTTTCATCAGGTGCGATCCAAATTGTCGCTTCGGTACCAAACGTTCCTACGGAACGTGAAAATGATTATATATATATTTTTTCTACCAACCAGGCGTCCCGATGGGACGCTATGGGCTATTGGCGTCCCATCGGGACGCCTGGTTGGTAGCTTAGAAATCAAATCGGCGTTTAGCGTTCCGTAGGAACGCCTGGTGAAAATTACGACAATTTGAATTGCGCCCGTTTTCAACTTAAGGCTTCACTTAGGCAGAACCAAATCGCAGTGGCCGACGACTCAAAAGATGCGCATTGTCAGCAGCGTCACATCATCAATAGGTTTGCCTCTTATAACCAATTTTATATGGTCCATCAGCAATTGGTTAAAGTCATCCGGCGGTAAGGCGCCATGTGTTTTTATAAACTCAATAAGGCTTTCCTCGCCCCAAATCTTATTGGCCGCGTATTCATGATCTAACAAGCCATCCGTATAATTTACGATCAAAGTGCCCGGATCAATATCTATTTCCCCCTGGTTAATGAAAGGCAATTCATCAAAAACACCTATCATGGTAGTGCCCAGTTGAAGCGTGGCTGTTTCGCCCTGCGAAAATAAAACAGTTGCATTATGCCCGGCATTAATAAAATTAAGTTTCCGGGTCTTTTCATTGTATTTAGCCAGGAACAGTGTGATGAACCTTTCGCCCTTGGTATTATTGATCACAATTTTATTGAGCCGGTCGACAATATTGGTGAGGTCATCTTCAACCGTGGACCATGCGCGCAAACTCGCCTGGAAGTTCGCCATCAGTAGCGCGGCTGATATTCCTTTCCCTGATACGTCGGCGATGCACCATAAAAACTCATGATCATTAAGCCGTATAAAGTCAAAATAATCGCCGCCGATGTTTTGATGCGGAATGTACCTTGCACTTACCTCAACCTTTGGGTCCCTGTAAACTTTCAGGGGGATCAGCATGTTTTGCACTTCAGCCGCGAGCTCCATTTCGCGCAGGAAACGTTCCGATTCGAGTCTTTCCCGAAAAAGTTTTTTATTCTCGAGCGCAACAACAATAACATTTATTACCGTTTGTATAAAATTAAGATCGTTATTCAGCAGCTCGCCCGAGGTGTTAAAATCACCGATCAACGCATAAGCCAGGGCTTTCTTTTTATGGTAGATCGGGATAAAATAATCGTATTTATTGAGCAGATCGTCTTCGTGATTCGCAAGTGGCGTCGGCCATTTTATCCTGCTTAATTTAAGACAAGCAACATGGAGCGAACCGAGAGGCTCAATGTCGCCGCCATATTTCGAAAGCAAAACATAGTTACCGTCTTTTTCAATTAAAAAACGCAGCTTGCCAACCTGCAGGTAGCTCTTAAGAATAACCTGCAGCATCTGTATCAATACCGGGGTGCGGGTATCCTTGTTGATGGCCTGGGTTACTTCAAGCAGGGCGTTTAATTCCGTTTGCCTTTTGAGCAACAAGCGAATTAGTTCGTCTTCAGCTGAAATTTCGTCAAAATCTGACATCAGGAAAATTAAAAAGGACTGCCTAAAATAAAGATAATTTTTTTAAATGCGGGTACTTTGTGATTTTATATCAAAAGCATCCCTTAATCCAACCGTCACCAGGTTAAACGCATACACCAGCAGCATGATCGCAAGTCCCGGTATAATTGCCAGGTACGGCGAATCCATTACTATATAACCGTAGTGTTCTTTTATCATGCTTCCCCAAGTTGGCATGGGTGGTTGTGCCCCAAATCCCAGGAAACTCAGGCCTGCTTCGAGCAAAATGGCGGAGGCAAAGTTGGACGAAGCCAAAACCAAAATGGGGCCGATAATATTCGGCAAAATGTGTCGGGTAATGATCCGCGTGTTGCCGAAACCAAGCGAACGGGCTGCCTCGACATACTCCACCTGTTTAAGACTTAGTACCTGTCCGCGTACCAAACGGCCAACTTCTACCCACATAGACAGTCCTACAGCGATAAATATTTGCCATAAACCCTTACCGAGCGCAAATGATATAGCGATAACGAGCAGCAATGCAGGCAATGACCACAGGATATTCATCAGCCAGCTTAACGATGCATCAACCCAGCCGCCAAAGTAACCGGCCATAGCGCCGATGGTTACCCCGAGCAGCATGCTGATGATAACTGACATTAACCCTACAGACAATGAAATCCGCGTACCTAATATGAGCCGGCTTAACAAGTCGCGGCCATAGATATCAGTGCCAAGCCAAAAGGTTTTATGAATTATTCCCCAGCCACCGCAGGGCGGCGCCTTATCGCCGTATCTGCCGCCAAGCGGCGTGTAATAAGCTTTTCTTTCAGGTTTATCTTCTGCACCGATGTATTCATCGACGATAATTGAGTCTTTCACAGCATGATAGCCTGTTATTGGAATATCCCTATAGAATGAAGGTTGCCCGAAAAGCATTTTGGTGAAGACGTTTACCGTATCGACCGGCTCAGTTTTGCTGATGCGAAGCATCATAAACTCTGAACCTGGTTTTTTGATGCTCAACTGTATGGTCATGTTATTGGCCAGCGGGGTTGAATCAGGCATGATTAAATACCCGGCGATGGCAACAATGGTAATAAAAATGATAAATACCAGCCCGGCAACGGCAATTTTATTGCGTTTAAACGTTTTCCAGGTGCGCTGCGAAGGGCTAAGATCAGTCAACTTTTGTTTTTGGCTAAAGATAGGGAAATTAGTGAGTGGTTGATTGGGTTGATTAAGTGAGTTGTTTATAGATTTACCCTGATAGTTGAATTTACGAGAATAACCTAATCAACTACTCACTTAATCAACCTAATCAACCAACACCTACCTCACCATTCGTCCCTTCCAATGATATGTACCCTTGTTGCCTATCAGGCCGATATATACAAAATAGATGACGTAGACGGGTATAGAGATAATGATCAGGCTCAACAGCCTTGTTCGTTTAAAAAACAAGGTTACCGGCAATAATAGTATCAGTTCAAGTATCGCCATCATCAATAGCTGTAGGCCGCACACCTCAAAAAAAACATTATCCAAAAAACCGAGAAAAAAATTTGCGACGACAGAAACGTTAAACAACCAAAGGCCGACCACCACGGCTACCACCTTTTTATCTTTATACTTTACCGACTTAGACGCCCAGCGGCGACGCTGCTGCAAAAATTCTTTTAGATTGTGTTTTGCATGGGTAAATACTACTGCATCGTACAATTTTAAAAAGCCTATTTTGCCGGGATAACGCGCCGCGACTTTTTGCAGCAATAACTCGTCGTCGCCTGAGGCCAGGTCATCGATGCCTGTAAAACCGCCGACTTCATAAAATATGTCCCTGCGATAAGCCAAGTTGGCGCCATTGCAGGTTGAGGCGTGGTTGTTGCCGATGAACGCCCCGCCTGTTGCGATCAATGTGTAAAACTCCAGGGTCTGCATACGCTCAAATAAAGATTTTTCTTCGAAATAACTTACCGGGGAAGAAATCATAAAAGGATCATTCGCTTCGTAATAACCCACAATTGATGAAAGCCATTTTTCGCCCATGCGGCAATCCGCATCAGTCGCTACCATGAGTTCGGCTGTTGAGCGTTTTATCGCCTGGGCTATCGCCTTTTTTTTGTACGAGTTTAGCGGCTTGTCTTCCTTGAGCTGTAAAAGCTGCACACCCCGATCGGCATAGCTGGCGATGATCCCGGAGGTACGGTCGGTTGAGTGATCGTCAACTATGATGATCTCGGTGAGCTCTTTGGGGTAATCCTGCGCCAAAATATCCATAATGGTCAGGTGTATCTTTTCTTCTTCGTTGCGGGCGGCTATCAGGATGGTTACCCTGGTTGTAAAACCGGACAACTTGACCCGCGGTCGTTTTATCCTGTTCCAGCCTACAATAATGAAGGTAATTACCGACAGGAACAATACGGTAAGCAGCAGTGATATGGTACTAAGCAGTGCGATCAAAGAATTTTAGTTTTAATACAAATACAGAGCCCAAAAAGGCAGGAATAACCAGGTTAATAATATAGATAAGCGAAACAGCTACAACCACAGCAATATGCTGATCGGTGATATAGCTGAATAATTTATCGGCGGTGATGCTCCTCACGCCGATGTCAACTATATCAAGCGAGGGAAGTGCGGATTGGATGAAGAAAAAAACAAACATCATCAACGACATTTGCAAAATAGGTATACCTGGAATAAGCATATGGATGACCAGGTAATACTGGAAGGTAAAAACTAAAAAGCGCGCCAGGCAAAACCACATGATATCCAATAGTTCGGCTGCTTTGTATCGGCCCATAATATCAAAAAAGCGATGAAATTTCTTAAGGAATTTGATGCTGTTAAGCAGCGAAACCATCCATTGGATGTTAAAATAGAAGATCAGCATAAAAGCCATAACCCCGATGTTAAATACAACCGCGGCAGCCATCAGCCAGGGATTCAAATGAATAAAAGTAAATAAAAACCAAATTATTGCCCCGGCGCCCAAAACGTTGGTGATCACATTTTGCCCGAACGAACCCACTGCCATTGCAAATACCCCATGGATACGTTTCCTGATCGGTAAAAACATCACCCGCCCCCCATACTCGCCGAAACGGTTAGGCGTAAAAATTGCCCAGGTCAATCCACAGAATACGGATTCAATCGCCTCCCAAACCGAAATAGGGGCCAGCCTACGTGTTAAATGCTGCCACTTTAATGATTCGAGCACCCAATTGACGATCATGAGCAAGACGACAAGCACCATCGTGAGAACAACTTTCACATAGCTGATGTGCTCAATCAGTTTATTAAACTTTTGAAGGTTATCGTGATATTTGATGATACGGTGGTAGATAAACCAGAAAGCAAGGACTAATATGCCGAGTTTAATCAGGTACGAGAGCAGTTTTTTTGCGCGGGCAGTCAAACGGGGATTATTTTTTGCAATGATACGAATTGGAGTCGATAGTCCATGGTCCATAGTCCATAGCAATAGTTTCATAATTTTCTGCTATGGTCTATGGACTATCGACTTATTTCAACCTCGGTTTTAGAAATGCGATGGTGTATTTATAAGCATCGGTTGTGGCCTGGCTATTGTAGATGGGGTTGCTTGGATTGGCAAAGCCGTGGTCTGCATCGAACTCATGAACCGTTATTTTTTTGTCTGCGGCTTTCATATCCTCCTGGAATTTGGCAACCACTTTAGGGTTTATCCATTGGTCCTTGTTGGCAAAATTACCCAGCACATCGCAATTAAGGGTTTTAAGTTTATTGATGTCCTGCTCGGGCATGCCATAATACATCACACAGGCAACGGCTTGTTTCCTTGCCAGCAATGCGGTTTGCAGGCTCCAGCCCCCGCCAAAGCACCAGCCAATGGTTGCAATGTGCGCATTGGGACCCGCGTACGCAATGGCTCCTTTGATAATCGCCTCGGCCCGGTCCTGCTTTACCGCTTGCATGTATTTCCCGGCGTCTTCGCGGGTGGCGGCAACTTTGCCGTCGTAAAGATCAAGATCAATAATATTTACGTTGCCAAGATCATTGTATAAGGTTTCCGATTCCTTTTTTATCCAATCGTTTAAGCCCCACCATTCGTGTACAACCAGCAAGTAATTGTCAGTTGGGTTTTTCGCTTTAAAGAAAAATGCGCCGGCTTCCTTGCCATCAGGAGTTTTATAGGTAATGGCTTTGCCAATATCACTTTGAAAATGATAATTCAAGGGATTGGGGTGCGACATCACGAACTTCTTGTCGGAGGCCAGCATGGCAAATTTTTGGGTAGCGGAAGGGTTAGCGCAGCAGGCCACTTTGCTTTGGCTGAAAGTGAACAGACAGCAAAAAATAAGCAGGGCAAATAATAATATCTTTTTCATGATAGTTAATGTTTCAAGGTTGGGTAATATCGTGTTTTTTGAATGTTTGAACAACCAATATTAAGCTATTTTGTTTAAAAACATACAGGCTTGTCAATATTGTGTTTTAATTTCATAATTTGCAGAAAACCTTCCACGTGGAATCTGAATTTATAACCTATCAAAAGTTCAATGATCCGGCCCTCGCTGAAGAATTGGCCCAACAATTGGAACAGCATAATATTGATTATGTTATTGAGGAGGAGTCTTCAACTTTCGACCCTGCTTTCACTTATAATCCTCTTGCAAAGGAATATGCCTTAAAAATAAGCCCTTCCGATTTTGAACGGGCAACCGGACTTTTAAAAGGAGACGAAATCGGGAATGTTGAAGGGATTGAAAAAGACTACTATCTGTTTGGTTTTAGCGATGATGAATTGATGGAGGTAATAACCAAAGCCGATGAATGGAGTGCATTTGATGTGGTGCTTGCCCGCAAACTGCTTGCTGAAAGAGGAAAAGAGATCAGCGAGCAAAAAATCGAAGCGATACACCAGCAAAGAATTGAAGAATTAAAACAACCGGACCCGCCGCAAACATCCTGGATAGTTATCGGCTATATCTGCGCATTGTTGGGAGGCTTGCTGGGGATATTTATTGGATGGTACCTCAGCACCTTCAAAAAAACACTGCCAAATGGTGAACGGGTTTACGAATATGCTGAAGCCGATCGAAAACATGGTAAAAGAATATTTTATGTCGGGATAGCCGTGTTAATTGCATGCATAGTTTACCGGATACTGCCGATTTTCGGCGATGGTTACTGATCGTCAGGAAAAGACTTACGAAGTTTTGAAAACTTCGGAAGTCTGGAACACACATGCGGGTGAAAACGAAGCTAACAGCGAATCATTGGTGACAAAATTTTGTAAGTACTTAAATTATTGATATTCAGTTTTGTAGCGCTTTGTAGTCCCGCGTATGCGGGATAGCATGTGTAGCGCTACAATACAAAATTGTCGGTATAACATTTAATATTTATCGCGAATTGTAACAATTGCTACCCCAAAATCTCTTTAATATCCTCAACAGTAAGTGACTTGATAAAGCTTTCCTCCGTAGTGATCAATGCCCGCGCCACGCTGAGCTTGCGCTGCTGCAAGGCCACAATCTTTTCCTCCACGGAGTCCTTGGTAATGAATTTATAGATAAACACATTTTTGGTTTGACCGATGCGATGGGTACGGTCGATCGCTTGCTGCTCGACAGCGGGATTCCACCATGGGTCGAGAATAAAAACGTAATCGGCCTCTGTTAAATTCAGGCCGACACCGCCGGCCTTTATCGAGATTAAAAACACCCTGGTTTTTGGGTCCTGCTGGAATTGTGTTACTACGTCGCCCCGATTTTGTGTACTGCCGTCCAGGTAAACATAAGAGATACCTTCGGCATCAAAATATTCTCTGTAAATATTTAGCTGCCGCACGAACTGCGAAAATATCAGCACCTTGTGGCCGCCGTCCAAAACGTTTGAAAGCGTATGCACCACGTTTTCAAATTTCCCCGAGTCTCCCTCATAATCACTGTCTATCATTATCGGATGGTTGGCAATCTGCCGCAGCTTGATCAGGCCCTGCAAAACGTGGATCTGTTGTTTAGCGAAGGTGCCTTCTTCCAGGCTCCTTAACAGTTCGTTCCGGTATTCCGACTTTACTTTTTCATAAACCGACGACTGTTCCTCGCTCATCTGGCAATAAAACAGCGTTTCCGTCTTTGGGGGCAATTCGGTGGCTACCTGCTCCTTGGTACGTCGCAGCACGAAGGGTTTTATCAGCGCCTGCAGTTTGCGGGCCTTGTCCTCATCCTTCTTCTTTTCGATGGGCGTTACAAACTCGTTCTGGAAAAATTGCTGTATCCCCAGTAAGCCGGGATTGATGAACGACATTTGTGTCCAAAGATCATTTACCGAATTTTCAACCGGCGTACCGCTCAATATCAGCTTAAAACGCGATTTTAACTGCCTTACGGCCAGGAACGATTTTGACGACGGGTTTTTTATGTTCTGGCTTTCGTCCAGGATGATATAATCAAAAAAGTACGATTTCAGCAATTCGGTATCTATGCGGCTAATACCGTAGGTGGTGATCACGAGATCGTAATTGGCAAATACTTCAGGCGTTTTATAGCGAAACGTGCCCGTATGCACCATCAGTTTTAGTTGCGGCGCAAATTTCTTTGCCTCGTTCAGCCAGTTATAGATGAGGGAGGTAGGCATAATTGCCAGCGAAGTACTTTTGCGACCGCCAGCCTCCGTGTCTTCTTTATGTTTTTGCAGCAGGGCCAGCGTTTGGATGGTTTTTCCGAGACCCATGTCGTCGGCAAGGCAACCGCCAAAGTGATGCTGTTTTAAAAAATGAAACCAATTATAACCGGCTTTTTGATAAGGACGCAAATGGCCTGCAAAACTTACCGGCATGTCAATCTCCTCAAGCTGCTCAAAATCTGTTAGCTTTTGCAGTTTCCGGCTCATGGTGACATTTGCCATTTCGCTTTCGGCCAGGTTGTTCACCAGGCCAATATGGTGGCGGCGTAGTTTAAGCTGGTTGCCCCCTTCGGCAAAATGAAGCAGGTTGCCATATTGTGAAAACCATTTGTCGGGTATAACGGCTATCTCTCCTGACGGAAGTATAAACTCCTTTTTATGATTAAGGATATGATTTCGCAGTTGAATGAAGGGAATGCGGTATGACCCGAAACAAACTATGGCATTGATGTCAAACCAGTCGTTATTTTCCTTTACCTCAAGGTCTATCTTGCTGTTACCGAATACATAACGTTTTTGATTGCCGGTATCGGGTTGTTCAATTTGAAAACCCTCTTTCGCCAGGTCATCAAAATGCTGGTTTATCCATTCAAATATGGAAAAGGAGCGATCTGCGTCTTCGTCAATTAAATCAACCTCAAGGTTTTTAAACATCGACGATGCCGTTTTTAGTCCCATCGCCTCCAGCTGGTGAAATTTGTTTTTTTCCCAGAGCACCGAGCGCTTTATGCGGTGAAAAGTGTAATTGTCGCCTTCTGATTCCATGCGGACCGAAATATGCCGTTCATCGCCATAGTTAAATATATACCCCGCGTATTTAAAACAAAGCTGCAGCTGCGATGTGCCTCCCTCGATGTAAATAGGTTTTAAAATGGGCTGCGCCTCGTGCTTCTCGGTGTTGATGGTAAAACCTTCGGCGTAAACGTGGTGCCGCTCAATAAGTGGCGCCACGAATTTTTCAAAATAAGATCTTTCTGACGAGCGTGGTATTGCGATAAAGCGTTTGTTCAAAAAGGGCACAAGCTTTTTACCCTCTATCTCTTTTTCAAAATAATAAAGTGTATCGTCCAGCAGCATCCATGCCGGGTGATTACAAATAATCTCGGCATTTTTAAACATGAACTCGATACGCATGCCCTGGTATTTGATAGTTGGGAAATACCTGATCTCCTGCTCATCGCGCCTGAAATGAAATAATACGGTAGCCGGTTCTGCCGCGATCTTCAACTTGCGCTCGGCAGGATAGCCTTCTTTGCTCATCAGGTAAAGCAGCTTATCACTCAGCATGTTTAATGCCTCGGCCATGCGTTTTTCGATCTTTGGCCTTATCGTATCGAAAAGCTGTTCGTTGAAAACTTTGGTAAAGAACTCAAAAGGGCGGATGGGTTTTTTGTAAAACTTTTTGATCAGGTTGCCCTGCTCCATTTCTTCCAGCAGCTTAACCAGTTTCAGGTCCTGGTCGTCGATCCATTCAGAAAACTCCCTCGCGGTATTGGAGAATAAACGCTGGTGAGTTAGTGAAAATTCGCCATTGGGATTTAACTGAACGATGTGGGGCTCAATAACATACGACAAGTACTCATGCCGGGCTATGGCATAAATTATTTGGCAAGGCTTACTGCTGTCGACACGTAACATAGCTTCAGGCAAAAAATTATTAGAAGCTACGATAACAAAAAATTCAAACGTAATTAGAATTTGCAGGAAGTGGAAATGTTTTCTGTTAAATATTTGTTAACAAATATTAGGTATTGGGTTTTGGAATAAAGTGATCTTAATCATTGGTTGTGGTACTTGCAAGGCGTACATTAGCAGCATAATAAATACTAAGATGACCAAGGAATTCATTTACGGCTATATAAAGAAGCATACTTTAGCAGTCGTCTCTACTTCGGCAACCGGCAATAAGCCTGAAGCGGCATTGGTAGGCATCGCAAGTACCGAAAACCTCGAAATTATTTTCGATACGGTGAAATCATCACGGAAATATCAAAACATACTTCAAAACCCCCATGTTGCTATAGTTATCGGCTGGGAAAATGAAACTACCTTGCAATATGAAGGAATTGCGACTGAATTAGTAGGAGAAGACGCAGCTCACTTCAAAGAGGTGTATTTTGGTGTATATCCCGATGGCCGCGAACGGGTCGAAACCTGGCCGGGCCTGGTTCATTTTAAAGTTACCCCAACGTGGATCAGGTACAGCAATTTCAATATACCGGTGGTGATTGAGGAAATGGAGTTTTGATTTAGTGACAAGGAGGCCATTTTAAGCGTTTTTCCACATTCACGCATTCACGTTCGCGACACACTGTGCTTTTGTTAAAACCTCGTTAGCAGCCACTTATAGTGTTCTACAGATCAAAAATACAGCGTTTTCTGACAAAACGCTGTCACCATTTAGCTTGTTTTTATATTCTATATTTGCATGGCGATTCAGCGGGCTCTAGTTTTTTGTTCTTATGTCGCTTGATCATATAGAGGTTTTACCCTCTGACGCGAGATACACCACCCTTAACGTACGAATGATAGTAAATACCCCAACACAGCACGATCTAAAGGTAACCTCTGCCCGTAATCTTAAATATATGAGGGCATTTGCAGAAGCCTATCCCGAATCTGTGCAACAGCCTGTTGCGCAAATTAAAAATTATCCAATTGTGCAGCGGGTCTTGCACAATTCCCGGCCGATATGTTTGTGCAACAGCCTGCTGCACAAAGCCGAATTAATTCAATTGTGTAACACCCGCTGCGCAATTGAACAATAACTTAATTTTGCAACCGGCAGTTGCAAATTTCCATAGGGACAAAATACAGTAATAATGGAGAAGATAGAAAGGCGAAAAGAACGCTCTTTCGGGCCCAAGAAGCTTGGCGATAACTGATTAAGAATGAATGCGCTTGCTTTTATTCTTCGGAAGGCCAACAGTGCGCAACATTTCATTGGCTTTATCAACCTTATCCTGAAATAACGGCATATCCTTATATTTCTTAAGAAAATTGTCAATAATTACTACCGGTGTTTTCCTTTTATTTAGTTCCTCGATATTCATAATGTAAAGTTACGTTTTTTCCTTTGTACAAGAAAAGCATCATATTCGATTTCCTTTTCAAAATTTTCCCACTCATCATGGCACAATCCATAAATATGGAAATCTTTTGTAACGTCATTTAGGTACTTTGTAATTCCCATTCTATAAAGTCTGGTCCTTGCTTTAGTGCTACCGATGGCGTAAACAAAGCTGTTGGGGTAATAATCTGTAAATGCATAAATAGCGGCAACAACGGTTGCAAGCACTTTTTCACTATCACCATTATTAGATATTGATAAGTCGTTTAAATCCCCTGTATCGAGGTTTTTGTCTCCGAACGCAAGATTATAAAGACCTTTTAAATTGGTTTCACTAAACTTTACAAGCTTCGGTATCCTTCCTTTTGGACCATTGCTTACAAACTCGAAAACCATTAAAGAATCCTCGGCCTTTAGCTCATACCGTTCTAACTTCATGATATTTCGATATTTTGTTTTTCGGCAATATTCACCGGGTTAATCATCAAATCTCCACCTCTCCCTCAAAAACCATCACAGCAGGTCCTTCCAAAAATATCTCTGTAAACTTTTTCCCGTCGTAATTAAGCCGGATATTCAAATCACCTCCTAAAACCTTTATCGGTGTGTTTAACGAACCGCTTTGATCATTATGTTTCGCCATGGCGAGCGCCACCGCGGTTACCCCCGTTCCGCAAGCATAGGTTTCATCTTCTACACCGCGTTCAAAGGTGCGTACGAAGTAGCCGTCAGTCACCGGTTCAACAAAGTTTACATTGATCCCTTTTGCCTTATAGGTATCGTTATTGCGAATTTTGTACCCATCCCCGTACACATCCTTCGCTTTGAGTCCTTCAACCAGTTTTACGTAATGCGGCGAGCCGGTATTTAATACATAGGCGTCGGCATCCCTATTAATGACGTCCACATCTATCATTTGCAGGCTAACCCAATCGCCCGAGGCTGAAATTTTGGCATAGTGCGGTCCGTCGACTGCCAAAAAGTTGGTCTCGCTGTCAATAATTCTCAAAAACTTTGCAAAAGCTACTATGCAGCGGCCGCCGTTGCCGCACATGCTGCTCGGTTTTCCGTCGGCATTATAATAGATCATCTCGAAATCATAGCCGTCAGCGTTTTGCAGAAACATGATACCATCGCCGCCGACACCGAACCTGCGGTCGCATAAACGCGAGATCAATTCGGGATTTTGGTGATCAATTGCCTTGTTCCTGTTATCTGCCAGTATAAAATCGTTACCGGCGCCCTGGTATTTATAAAAATGTATCTTCATGCAAATAGTAGACAAACTTACGAATTACCGTCTTAGATTTATGAGTGCCAAACGGGCCGAAAGTATATATCGCAAACCATCAAACTGAAACCGTAAATTAGCCTTGTTTGCGATTTAACAAATTTTAACAAAAATCCATATAACTAACCATTGATAATGACGTCTTAATGGTATTAAATTTGATTGTTAAAAAAATAAACATAATAAAGAAAGAGAATAATAAGATGAAAAAGTTAGGTTTAACATTATTAACAGCTTTTGTTGGTGGGGCTATTGCTTTAGGCGGATATAAAATAGTTGAAAATAAATATGCCGCCACCAGGAGTTTTGAGGACCAGCAGAAATTTTATTTTGCAAGTAATCATTTAAGTCCTGCATCAGCAACCGGGTCGTCTACCGGGCAGGTAGATTTCACGCAGGCAGCCGCAGCCGTTACTCCTGCGGTAGTCTATATCCGCACTACCTATGCAAGCCAGGGCGGTGACCAGGAAAATCAGCTTCAGCAAATGTTCGGCAATATGTTCGGGCAGCGCGTTCGTCCCGACATGGGCGTTCAAATGGCTTCAGGTTCAGGTGTCATCATTTCGCCCAACGGTTATATCGTTACCAATAACCACGTAGTTGATCATGCGGAAAAGATAGAGGTGGTGACTAATGACCACCAGGATTTTAAGGCCAAAGTTATCGGCACCGACCCGAATACCGACCTTGCATTGATCAAGATCGAGGGGCATGATTTGCCGATCGTAAAATTGGGTAATTCTGACGCCGTAAAGGTTGGCGAATGGGTATTGGCCGTAGGCAATCCGTTTAAATTAACATCTACTGTTACCGCAGGTATCGTAAGCGCCAAAGGCCGTAACATCGGCATTATAGGTACACAGGATAACGAGGAACAAAATCCATTTGGCCGCACCCAATACCAGCAAACTCCAAAATTGAATCAGGCCATCGAGTCCTTTATCCAAACCGATGCTGCCATCAATCCCGGCAACAGTGGCGGTGCGCTTGTCAATACCAACGGGGAACTGATCGGGATTAATTCGGCTATTGCGTCACATACCGGTTCATACGAGGGATACGGTTTCGCAATCCCAATTAATCTTGCGAAGAAAGTGCTGGACGACATTCAGAAATACGGTGCGGTTAAACGCGGTTATGTAGGCATCAGCTTTAAAGAGCTTGACGAAGACGCTGCTAATACATTGCACATCGACAGAACAGCCGGTTTATATGTTGATGATGTTATCCCAGGCGGCGGTGCTGAACAGGCAGGTTTGGAAAAAGGTGACATTATTACCAAAGTTGAAGGCAATAAGGTTTATGAGTCATCGGATCTGCAGGAACCCGTGGCACGTATGGAACCCGGCGACAAAATTCATTTGACCGTTTTACGCGGTAACGACGAAAAGAATTTTACCGTTACCCTTAAAGCTAATAAACCAGAGCCAAAAGAAGCGGTTGCCAAGTCGTCTGAAGGATTATTCAACAGGATAGGCGCCAGCTTTGCTCCATTGAGTGCGACTCAAAAGGGACAGTTCCACATTAATGCAGGGGTAGTGGTTACTAAGGTTAGGGACGGCGGTTTATTTGATTATACCGATGTTCCGGTTGGTTCAGTAATTACCCAAATTAACAGGATGCCGATTGCAAGCGTTGATGATATTGATCATGCCTTAAGCAATCTTAAAAATGGTTTGTTAACCATATCAGGTTTCTATCCTGATGGCACAAGACTAAGAAGCACCATCGAAATACAATAATGTATTTTTAAGCGCATAAATAGTAATTGAACCCGGCAACTGATGAGCTGCCGGGTTTTTTATTTACGGAAAATTTATCCTGATGCCTTTGTTATATTTGGCGCATGACAGGAAGCGCCGCCGTTCATTTCAAGTTGTTAAGCCAGGATATTTTACTGCTCCCCCAAAAAGCCATTTATTGGCAGCAGGAAAAAGCCCTGATAGCCGCCGATGTTCACATGGGCAAAGTGGGGCATTTCCGCAAAGCGGGCATAGCAGTTCCCCGCGACCTGGAGCAGGATAACCTGGGTGTGCTTTCGGACCTTATTTACGAGTATCGCCCAAAAAAGCTTATTCTTTTAGGCGATTTTTTTCACAGCGATATCAATGCCGACTGGGACTGGTTTGTATTATGGCGGAGCCAGTTCCCCCGGCTGGAGATCGTGCTTGTAAAGGGCAACCATGATATCATTGATGAAGACCATTACAGCCGTTTGAATATTTTGATTTACAACGAATTGCTTATAGCGCCCTTTTTAATGCTGCATCATCCTTTAATCAGCGATTGTTTGCAAAGCGCCGCCGGCTATGTGTTTTGCGGCCATATCCATCCAGGAATAAGCCTGGCCGGGAGGGCGCGCCAGCACATCACCCTCCCCTGCTTTGCGTTTGGAGAAAGACAGGCGATCCTACCGTCTTTCGGCAAATTTACAGGCAGGGTGGCCATCAGGAATGTTAAAACCGATAGAATTTTTGCCATAGCTAATGATAAGGTGCTGGCAATCGAGTAATAACCTCGGTTCTTGTTGAGATTTCGCGACAAGAGTGAGTTCACGACCCCCCCAATGCTAAAAAGATAAACCGCTGGCCCTGGTAAGGGCCCAATATTGGTAGAACAAAGAACACCAAAGAGCCGCGCCGTTAGGTGCGGAACCCGGTGAATGTTGGGTACCTACGGCACCCTATCCTTTCATTTTATTTTCTATCAATATTTGACACCTAACGGCGCCATCAAATAATCGAATTATTCTTAATTTAATTGCGTATACATCCTCCGGGCAACGCGCTTTGAATACCTTTTTTAGATTGTTTCTAAATAACTAATTACCACCCAATAAGCCAAATCCATCTGTATCTTTCCGTAGATAATAAATACTTTTGCCAAATAAATCTGATAAATAATGAGCGAATTTAAGCAAACCTTTAACTCATCATTGGGTATGAAGCTGATCATGGCTTTAACGGGCTTGTTTTTGTGTACGTTTTTAATTGTGCACGTTGGCGGTAACCTGCTGCTGTTTTGTAATGATGAGGGTTTTAGCTTTAACGTGTACGCTAACTTTCTTACGCATTTCCCGCCGATTGAAGTAATTGCTTACCTGCTTTATCTTACCATCGCTGTACATGCCGTATATGCACTGATCCTGACCATCAAAAACAGCAAGGCGAGGCCCGTAAAGTATGCAGCGGTCAACAAGTCGCCGGCAACCTGGTCGTCAAAAAATATGGGGCTGCTGGGGGCGATCCTGTTCCTCTTCATCGTGATCCACATGAGCGATTTTTGGTTCCACTACAAGTACGGCCACAAAATAGGCTTTAAGGAATACCGCACCGATCTGTCTACCGGCAAAACCCAGGCGGTTGACTATGTGCCGGTTTCCGCAGATTTTGAAAAGTCGGTATCTACCGAAAATAACTACGAGATTGTAAGAGTAAAGGACCTGCAGGCGCGTGTTGCAAGCAGCTTCACCAATATCTATTATGTGATTTTTTATGTGATCGCCATGTTTGCCGTCTCGTTCCATTTGCTGCATGGGTTTCAGAGTGCATTCCGAACGCTGGGCTGGGTACACCGAAAATACACGCCCGTTGTTTATTTTATAGGCACTTGGTTTTTTGCGGTATTAATACCCTTAGCTTTTGCGGCCATGCCGGTAGTTTATTATATACAGAGTTTAAAATAGGAGTGAATACTGAATGGTGAGTAGTGAGTTGTTACTTACTCACCGCTTATTACTGACCACTCACCAACATAACAAGACATGACTTTAGACGCTAAAATCCCCGCCGGCCCCTTAGCCGAAAAATGGAGCAAGCATAAATTTAACTTAAAGCTGGTTAACCCTGCCAATAAGCGTAAATACGATGTTATTGTTGTTGGCACCGGGCTTGCCGGGGCATCGGCAGCCGCATCGTTGGCTGAGCTGGGTTACAACGTTAAGGCATTTTGTTTCCAGGACAGTCCCCGCCGCGCACACTCTATTGCTGCGCAGGGCGGTATAAATGCTGCCAAAAACTATCAGAACGACGGCGACAGCGTTTACCGCCTGTTTTACGATACCATTAAAGGCGGCGACTACCGCGCCCGCGAGGGAAATGTTTATCGCCTGGCCGAGGTATCAGTCAACATAATCGACCAGTGCGTTGCACAGGGCGTTCCCTTTGCCCGCGAATACGGCGGCTTGCTGGATAACCGATCATTTGGCGGCGCACAGGTATCGCGTACGTTTTATGCAAGGGGGCAAACTGGTCAGCAGCTTTTGTTGGGCGCTTATTCGGCGCTTAACCGCCAGATACACCTTGGCAAAGTAAAAATGTACACCCGTACCGAAATGCTTGATGTGGTAATGGTCGATGGCCACGCCAAAGGCATCGTTACCCGCAATCTGATCAACGGAAAAATAGAAACACATACCGGCCATGCGGTACTATTATGCACCGGCGGGTATGGTAACGTTTTTTACCTTTCTACCAATGCCATTGGCTCAAACGTTACAGCGGCATGGCGGGCGCACAAACGCGGCGCACTTTTCGCTAACCCCTGCTATACGCAAATACATCCCACCTGTATCCCGGTAACCGGCGATCACCAGTCGAAACTGACCTTAATGTCGGAGTCACTGCGGAATGATGGCCGCGTATGGGCGCCAAAAACAGTCGAAACTGCCGAACAGTTGCGCAAAGGCGCTATAAAGGCCAACCAGGTAAAGGAAGAAGACCGTGATTACTTCCTCGAAAGAAAATATCCTTCGTTCGGTAACCTTGTTCCCCGCGATGTGGCATCCCGCAACGCCAAGGAAATGGTCGACGATAACCGCGGCGTTGGCGGCTCGGGCATTGCCGTATTTCTCGATTTTGCTGACGCGATACACCGTTTAGGCAAGGATGCCGTTTCGGCCAAATATGGTAACCTGTTCGACATGTACTACCAGATCACCAATGAAGACCCTTATACCCAGCCGATGCGCATTTATCCGGCTGTTCACTATACTATGGGCGGTTTGTGGGTCGACTATAACCTAAGCACTAATGTACCCGGTTTATATGCCTTAGGCGAATGTAACTTCAGCGATCACGGCGCAAACCGCCTCGGCGCTTCAGCCTTGATGCAGGGACTGGCAGACGGCTATTTTGTGATCCCTTATACCCTGGGCGATTACCTGGCCACCATCGGCCCGAAACCAGTCGATGCAAAACACCCAGCTTTCGAAAAGACAAAACAGGATGTAATTGCCCTCATCAATAAGTTCCTGGCGATGAAAGGCAATAAAACTGTCGTTGAATATCACCGCGACCTCGGCCACATCATGTGGGAATATTGCGGCATGGCCCGTACCGAAGAAGGTCTTACCAAAGCAAAAGGACTGATACAGGCTTTACGCGCTGATTTCTGGAAAAACGCTATTGTCGTCGGCGAAAACGACGAAGTTAACCCGGCACTCGAAAGAGCTGGTCGCGTTGCTGACTTTTTGGAACTGGGCGAGCTGATGGTTGATGATGCCCTGATGCGCCGTGAGTCGTGCGGCGGTCATTTCCGTTTGGAATCGCAAACTCCCGAGGGCGAGGCATTGCGCGACGATGATCATTTTGCATTCGTAGCCGCCTGGGAGTACACGGGAGATAACCAGCCGGAAAAATTAAACAAGGAAGATTTAGAGTTTGAATTCGTACACCTGACACAACGTAGCTATAAGTAAAATGCTGCTTACCGATCAGGTGTTAATAAACTTACTAAAACAGGCATATTCGGCCGAAAAAGCTGCAGCCTTTGCTTACCAAGGGCACGCGGGATCGGTAAAAGATAAAGACGAAAAAAGGGCCATCAGGCAAATTGAAACAGACGAATGGAACCATAGGGCGGAAGTTTTAAAGCTGATGAACCTCTACAAAGTGCCTGTTTCAAGATGGTACGAGTTGAAGTATCATATCATTGGCAAGAATATCAGCGCAAGCTGTTATGTGATTGGTTGGTTTATGCCGTTTTACTTTGCAGGAAATTTAGAAAGCGGCAATGTGTGTGAATATATCAGGATGAAACGCCACTTTAACGCCCTTGGCATCATCGCGCATGACGAAGTGTTATACGAAATGAGCCTGAAAGAAAAAGAGCACGAAGTATATTTTTATGAGGGGATAAAAAACAGCAAGTGGCTGCCATTTTTTGAAAAAGTTTTTGGCTGGGGCAGCAAGAAAAGGAAAAACGATATTGACCTGGAAGAAGGTTTTTTAATAGAGAATACGAACGGGTACTGTGACGGTTACGGAGAAAATAAGAGGACATCCGTGATATTGAGTAATGAAATACCTCAAAAATAGATGTGAGATATGAGATGTGAGATATGAGATTTTGACGCCTTGTGATATGAGTACAACTTAAATAAAAATATTAAACCGATGCGAAATACGAGAGACAAATGCTTTTAATCTCAAATCTCATATCTAACATCTCAAATCTAACAACATGCACAACCTGAAAGAACTAAAAATATGGAATAAAGCAATCGATCTGACCGTGGATGTTTATAAGGCGACTGCAAGTTTTCCGTCGGAAGAGAAATACGGGCTAATTAGCCAATCGAGGCGGTCGGCAGTTTCGATTCCGTCAAATATTGCAGAAGGTGCAGGAAGAAATTCGAATAAGGAGTTCAACAATTTTTTAGGGATCGCAAATGGATCCTCTTATGAATTACAAACTCAACTGGTAATTTCAAATAAATTAAGTTTATTGAGTGACGATTTACTAGATAGTTTGTTAAAACAGGTAGACGAGGTGCAAAAGATGACTTTTGCTTTCCAAAGAAAATTGTCAGATAGATAGTCTCAAAGCAAATAGAAGTATAAAAATTGTGTGAAGGAGACATATTTTTCGGTCTCAAATCTCACATCTCAAATCTCAAATCTAAAAAAGAATGAGTAACGAAAATATGAATTTAACGCTCAAAGTATGGCGGCAAAAGAACGCCGATACAAAAGGCGCATTCGTGACTTACAAGGCCGAAGGCATATCGCCCGATATGTCGTTCCTGGAAATGCTGGATGTGGTGAATGAAAAGCTGATCCATACCGGCCAGGAGCCAATACATTTTGATCATGATTGCCGCGAAGGTATCTGTGGAATGTGCTCACTGTATATCAATGGCCATCCGCATGGGCCAAAACAGGCAATAACCACCTGCCAGCTGCATATGCGCAGCTTCCATGATGGCGAGATCATCGTGATCGAGCCCTGGCGCGCAGCCGCGTTCCCGGTTATAAAGGATCTGGCGGTCGACCGTTCAGCTTTCGACAGGATACAGCAGGCTGGCGGCTTTGTTTCCGTAAATACAGGCGGCGTGCCTGATGCCAATGCAATACCCATCCCTAAAATAATTGCCGACGAAGCCTTTAACTCTGCTACCTGCATTGGCTGCGGCGCCTGCGTGGCGGCTTGTAAAAATGCTTCGGCCATGCTGTTTGTATCGGCAAAAGTTACCCAGCTGGCCATGCTTCCACAAGGACAGCCGGAGCGCTGGAGCCGCGTACAAGCCATGGTGGCTCAAATGGATGCCGAGGGTTTTGGCAATTGCACCAACACCGGGGCCTGCGAAGCAGAATGTCCGAAAGAAATAAAAATGACCAACATCTCGCGCATGAATCACGACTATTTCAGCGCGAAACTGTTCCGCGAAGAGCATGTGCACGATCATGCCTCTTCCGGCGAATAAGATATAACATTGTTTAATCTGTGAAGGCTCGGGAACTTGATTTTCCGGGCTTTTTTTGTTGGCGTGTCGGAATTTTTGGTGGCACAAGAAAGCCAGACTGTAAGTTTGAGATTTACGAAGTTTCAAAAACTTCGTAAATCTATTTGTTCTTCACCCACTCCGAATACGTTGTCTCCTCCTCCACATCCGTCGGACTTTCAAAATCCAGTTTATAGCCGTCAGGATCCGAAAAGCAAACTACCCACATATTATTACCCACAAATGGTTCCTGTATTTCAACGCCTTTTGCGGTGAATTCATGGTATAGCGCCAATGCGTCTTCGCATTGAAAGCAGATAGAGACACCGTTTCCTTTTGGACCCTGCAGATCGAATTTAGTATGGTCGCGGGGTTCCTGCAGCATAAAGGACACGGCCTCACGCTGCAGCCAGCACCATTCTATTTTACCTCTTGGCGTCCACGTATTGGTTACCCTAAAGCCGAGCTGCTCTGTATAAAAATGCAGGGACATCTCCATATCGCGCACCATAAAAAACGGTACAGTGAGCTTCACGTTTGGTTTAGTTTCCATAATCTTTGAGTATTGCCGGGATGACCATTTAACACAAATTTCAAGAATTATTTTCCGCAGACGACATTTTTTAAACCGAATATTGCAAAAAATTCATCACGTCCCCCTCGCTGCCGATAAAAGGTCCGGGCGACGACGTCTTCAACCCTGCCATAGCGGCCGCAAATTCGCCCGCCAACTGGATGGCTACACCCCTGCTGCGCTTAAAAAGGTACCCTGCCATATAGGTGTCCCCGCAACCCGTGGCATCAATTGTCGCCTCCGGGTAATAAGCAGGGATGTTGCGAAAAATGCCGTCGCTATAAATTACCGATCCTTTGCTGCCATTGGTTACCACTACTTCTTTCACCCCCCAGTCTGCCAGGATTCTGGCCCCATCATTAACTTCTCCACAGCCGGTCAATGCCTGCAGTTCACCAACATCCGCCTTTAAAATATCCACATATTGTAGAGCTTCCATCTTGCCCGGCCAGTCGGTGGCGTGTACTTTTTTATTTTCAACCCTGCGCAAATAGCCCTGTACATCAAGACTGATTCGGCTCCTGCCAGCCAGGGTTTTGATGAGATCGACAGAAATATCGTCAGCAAGCAGTGGACCGAGGTGGAATATTTTAGTCGCTACATCTTGTAATTGCTCTAAAGTGAAGGGATCGGCCGTTTCAAGCACATTCTGGTTCCGTTCGTCCGGATTTTCTCCATAAATATTCTCAAAATAAACAGTATGCGAACTGGGCTGCACGCGCGTTTCAATACCTTTTTCACCAAGGTCGGCTACATAGTGCATCTCCTCCCATGCCAATGCCGTAACCAGCAGGTATTTTACATCAAGCTTACTCAATGCACACGAAAAATACCAGGCGGTGCCTCCGGGCAGATAATTAACAGCCTGCGGAGTCACGATCTTATCCGAAGTGATATGCCCTATGCAACAGATATCATACATTTTTTTATATCGGATAGGCAAGATAGTGATTTTTTGAAACGTCCACTGGCCAGCGGATGCAGATTTCAGCAATCGTTTCTTAAACAGGGGACGAAATTGCCAGATATGGAAAAAGCCGTACATGCGGCATCCGCATATTCCGATGCGGATAAATACTCCGCCAAATCGCGTAAAATCCCTACCCTAAATTGAGTGCTTCTACTGCATTTTATCGTCATAACGCAAAATATCTTTGAGTAATAATTAATAACATTTAACCAGAAGCCTAAAGTATTAAGCTTTAGGCAATACAAACCGGTGTTTGCTCCTATAAAAGGGCGATATACCGGCACAAAGCCAATTTGACCAGTCCAATTTAAAAAACATTAATAGCGGAATAGCCGCCGAAAATCCATTTTGTCCTTGCGCACAACAAGGCGGAAAAAAAGAGTACGCGCCCGGTTGGCCGAAAACGGGGAAACAGAGTAGGCGAAAAACATTAAAAAAATTATCATGCCGAACGCGATCTACAACTACGTTTATTATGAGCCGCTAACAGTTGGCGGCCCTGTAACCAGGCAGAACCGAAACCCTGCCACCTCTTCAAAGTACCTGCCCATCCCCGGAATCACGGTTCCATCAACCAATGACCTGGCCACTGGCAGTACCTTTACTCCTGATGTTCCGCCGTCCACCTATACCGACGGCAGCGGAAACACTTACAACTTTGGTTTTATGAATGTTTCGGGCTGTGTTGGCGCAGGGGAGACTTCAACGGATTATAGCAATCTGCCGGGTTCAGGCTCATTTGCCCCGCTTATTGTAGGCACCCAGGTTATCAATATTCTGGTTGTCTACATTGTCCACGGCACTGGTGGCGGCGGTGGCGGCCCGGCTATCTATCTCGACGCGTTTGACGAAACAACGGGTGCTTTTTTGGACAATTTTTTTGTTAACAGCATAAGTCCTGATAGTACGCTCGCACCAAATGTAAATGTCTACGGCTCATTAGCGGTAGAAGCAATTTCGGAAACAGTAGAAGCTTCGACGAACCCGCTGCACACAACAGGGGTTGCAGATAGTTCCGCGGTATTTGACAAGTGGGTGAAGCTGGAAGGCCCTTCGGGTAACCCGGTGATCAGCGGTGGAAGTGTGGACCTGGTTGTTGGAGCTTCGACCCCATCGGACATTACCGCCTTCGCATTTTATAAGGATCCAGCTTCGGTTTACATTACCGGAGGCTATCAGAGCCCTGATATTATTCTGTTCACTCCTTTTAGCACAACTTCATTGGGTACGCCTGTGCCCATCGGACTCGGCGATACCACTTTGCTGCCTGGGGTAAGCTACGGGTTCGCAGCAGTAATACACAACGACTCAGAATATGAGGTAAGCTGTGATGTTACCTTTTGGAACATCCCTGGCGGTGTGGGTACCGCAGGCACTTTCCTCGACACACAAACTGTAGTTATTGAGGCTTTAAGCTCGCAAACCGTAATTTCATCGATGCCATTTATTAATCCGGGCGGCCATACCTGCGCGGTTGTTAGCATTGATACCGACGATTCACCTTGCCAGTTCGATCCAACCGGTTCAGCGGATTCGGTGTATATTCCTAACCCGCTTTCCAACGTCGCTCACAGCTGTTCAGCCTGGAGAAATACTGACGCTATGTTCATATTCCACAGTCTGCCGTGGCATTTTGAGATCAGTTTGGGCGAACTTCCTGTTGAATACGAGGGTGTGCAGATTGGACTCCAGTTCCGGACACAGCATGTGCCCGTGGATTTCGCTCAAAAAGAAAATGTTTTGAAAGAATCACGTATTCACAGGCGCATTTACGGCAAAACACCGCCTTACCTGATCCCTGCGTTAAGAGAAAAGCTGCATTTGGTTGACCTTAAGCCAACAGTTAGCCTCGACAAACAAGGGGAACTATCGGTTCATCCCGAAGGAAACGGCCATCTTGTGAATTTCAGGAACAAAAAGGAAACGAAATTTACGGTTTCGGGCATAGTTCCTGAAAACGCAAAGCCAGGAGATACCTACCTTTTCCAGGTAACTGCCCGTTATCCGAGGGCTGGAAGACTGGCGGCAAAAACGATTGAGTTCCTCGAGATACTGATCGTAAAAGGGAAGTAATAGTTACTTTCTCTGCAACTTCTCAAAGACTTACGAAGTTTTAAAAACTTCGTAAGTCTTTTTCATTTTTCGAACTTTTACCCTTTACCTTTCGCCTTTCACCTCATTTTCTTCGCATTCTATTGAAAAAAATTACGATATTTAAAGATATTTTAAACATAAATTAAAAATATTCTAAAAAAGATAGAAAAAAATTCGCTTTTATACAAAAACAACTCATAAATTGTCGTTTTTAAAAGTAACTGGTTTAATTTATCGTATGTGACTATGCAGGAATCAGCTTATTTTGATAAATACAGCCCAATTAGTGGTGTTTGGGATGAAATGTATGCAAAAAACGCCAGTGTGCGCGATCACTACCGCAAGGTTATAGAGTATATTTCGGGTGAATCGGCGGATGACCTTAATAAAAAGGAAGAACTGGCAAAACGACTTTTCATGAGCCAGGGTATTACTTTCACCGTGTACAACAGCGGCGAAGGAATAGAAAAAATATTTCCGTTTGATATTATTCCCCGCATTATTACCGGTGATGAATGGGCATTCGTGGAAAAGGGGATCAAGCAGCGGCTAAATGCGCTCAACCTGTTCCTTAAGGATGTTTATCACAATCAGTTTATTATTAACGATGGGGTTGTGCCGATAGACATTATCTACTCCTGTCCGCATTTCCTGCGCGAGATGTATCATCTGCAAGTGCCTTATGATATTTACGTCCACATCTCAGGCATCGACCTGATCCGTGATCATGATGGTACTTTTTATGTGCTGGAAGATAACCTGCGCACGCCATCGGGTGTGAGTTATATGCTGGAGAACCGCGAGATCACCAAACGACTATTTCCCGACCTGCTGCCGCAATGCGGGGTACGCAGCGTTACCGAATATCCGAACATATTATATAAAAACCTGCTGGCCCTCTCACCCCGGCAAATACACAACCCTACGATCGTGTTGTTAACGCCAGGTATTTATAATTCGGCCTACTTTGAGCACAGCACGCTGGCGCGTTTAATGGGCGTGGAACTGGTGGAGGGCCGCGACCTGGTGGTTAACAACCATAAGGTTTATATGAAAACCACGATCGGATTGCAGCAAGTAGACGTGATATACCGCCGCGTGGACGACGAATTCCTCGACCCATTGGTATTTAATCCGGCGAGTATGCTGGGTGTCGCCGGTATCATGGGTGCTTATCGAAAGGGCAACGTGGCCATTGTAAATGCCGTAGGTACCGGCGTGGCTGATGATAAAGCAGTTTATGTTTACGTTCCCGATATGATAAAATATTACCTGAACGAGGAACCGATTTTAAAAAATGTGCCAACCCACCAGTTAGGAAACGCCGATGAGCGCAACTTTGTCTTTAAGAACATCAACAACATGGTGATTAAAAAAACGAACGGCAGCGGCGGCTATGGCATGTTAATGGGGCATGCGGCGAGTGAAAAGGAGATAGAAGAGTACAAGCTGGAAGTATTGAAAGAGCCGCGTAATTTTATTGCACAGCCAACCATAAGCCTGTCGGCTGCGCCCTGTTACATGCAGGGTGAACTAAAGCCCCGCCGGGTGGACCTTCGGCCCTATGCGCTATACGGTCCGGAAGGAATCGAAATCGTCCCCGGTGGTTTAACCCGGGTGGCGCTTAAGGAAGGCTCGCTGGTAGTAAACAGCTCACAGGGCGGGGGAAGTAAGGATACATGGGTACTGGCGTGAGGAATTTCGGATTTCGGTCCGCTGGCTAGCGGATCGATTTCGGAATTGAAAATTAGAAATATATTTAGCAGGTTGTCCAATTAGTAAAGAGTAAATCCAAAATAAAAAACAAATCCGAAATCGATCCGCTAGCCAGCGGACCGACTTCCGAAATAACAAACCATGTTAAGTAGAGTAGCTGCAAGTTTTTATTGGTTAAGCCGTTACATTGAGCGCAGCGATGGTATACTGCGGATGCTCAAAATAAATTACGCCTCATCGCAGGATACGGTGCAGGAATTTACATGGGAACCCGTGATCCGAATATTTGCTGCCTCGAATGACGAAGAAACTGTAAAGCTGGAAAACAATAGCCGTGCGGTTTTGAAATTTATGGTTTCAGGCAAGGAAAACCAAAATTCTATTTTAAATATCATTACCCTCGCCCGCGAAAACGCCCGCGGGGTGCAGGAACACATCCCTAAAGATCTGTGGCAATGTCTGAACGAGTATTATCACACCGTAAAAGACCCGAAGCTGGAAAAAGCCTTGCAGCGCGACGACCCAATCGGCGTTTTAGATGTGCTCATCAAACAGGTTATGCTTTATTACGGCACTGCCGAGATCGCCATGGAACGGGGCGAGGGTCGGAGTTTTATGAACATCGGTAAATACCTGGAAAGGGCCATACAATCAGTGGATATCCTCGATACCAAATTCGGTTCGGTAAACGATAATCCCGACTTGCTGACCGATACCAGTTACTGGAAACACCTGCTATTGTCATTAGGTGGCTATGAATTGTACCTCAAGACCTATCGCGAAGGTTTTGAATCGTCGAACATCCTGGAGCAGGTGGTGTTAAACAACGACTTTCCGCGTTCGGTAATTTACTCTGTCAACAATATTCAACGGTATTTTGACAGGTTGAAGAACGACAGTAACCTGGAAGATTTCCGTGAGATGTCGTTCCAGATAGGGAGGCTTCAAAGCCGGATAAAATACAGCTCGGTAAAAAGCATCGAGGATGACGGTCTGCACCAGTTCCTCACCCAGATAAGGGGGGAGCTTTACGGTATCGGAAATTCACTTAATGAACATTATTTTGCGAACTCATAGATTCAATTTGAAGATGTGATGATTTGATAATTTGAAGATGCCTGTCCAGCTGAAAATAGCGGTTAACCACAATGTTTTCCTCATTTTCAAATCTTCAAATTGCCAAATTTTCAAATCAAAACACTAAATGAACATTATTTTGCAAACTCTTGATTTGAAAATGCCATATTGTTTTCAAGATACCGCGTGTTACGATCGTCAAATCTTCAAATTATCGAATTAATCAATCGACCCATGCTACCATCATCAAATCTTCAAATCATCAAATTAATCAATTGACAACATGCCCGAATTTGAGATACAACATATTACCCGGTACATTTACGATAGCCCGGTGCGTGATAGTGCCAACCAGATCATCCTTTTCCCGATCAAGGATCAATACCAGGATGTTTTAAAACAGGAGCTTATTATTACCGGTAATCCCAGCGTCGACACCTTTATAGATTATTATGGGAACGAAGTAGGCAGCTTCACCTACAGCGAACCCCATATGGTATTAACCATCAACTCAAAAATATGGGTAACTACCCGGCATCGCGAACTGCCGTTAAATGACATTTTTCCAGTCCACCAATGGGATGACCTCAGGCGCCTGCAATTTATGGTACCCTATATTGATTTTTTAAAGCAGGAGTACTTTGTCGGCCTTGATGAGCTGAGGGAGGTCGTGGCCCGTGAACGGCTGCAGGACGAATCGCCCTACCAGATTGCGCTGCAATTTTGCCAATATGTTTACGATAATTTTGAGTATATAAAAGGTGTTACCACGGTTGAAACAACGCTGGACGAGATATGGAAGCTAAAGGCCGGCGTATGCCAGGATTTTGCCCACATATTAATGGAAATGCTTCGTATGGTGCAGATACCGGCCAGGTACGTGAGTGGCTATATTTGCACCAGTAAAGGCGGGAGCCTGCGCGGCGTAGGTGCCACCCATGCCTGGGCCGAAGCCTATATACCCGACTACGGCTGGCTCGGCCTTGATCCGACCAATAACTGTATCGCCAACGAAACTCATGTGCGCCTCGCAGTGGGCCGCAATTTTACCGATTGTTCGCCGGCTAAGGGTGTTTACAAAGGATCGGCAAGCCATAAACTCGAAGTTGCCGTTTCTGTAGACGACGAAAATGTATTGAATAAAAACGACATCCAAATAACCGAGGCCCATATAACCAGCATCATTACCGAGGCTCCCAAAAACAGCTACCAGCGATACATGGAAATTATGCAGCAGCAACAACAGCAACAATGATGTGCGGATGTGCACATGCGTGGATGTGCAAATGCCTGGATAGAAGGATATGCAGACGTGCTAGTGAAGAGATGTGAGTAAATCGACGCATTTCATATCTCATTTGCACATCTGCATATTTGTACATCCTCTCATCTGCACATCCGTCACTTTTCTACATAAAAATTGTAAACCTGCGAGGCAGTGGTATTATTGTTAACATCCCGGGTAATGATTTGCCAGTAATAAACAGTGCTTGGCTGTACACCCACAACAAGTGTGGTTCCGGCGGTGTAATTAGCCCAATACACCGGTGGCGAAGGCGTTGTCCCAAAGCACACGTCGTAATTCAAAATGGCTGCGCTGCCGGGTGTGCCTTGCCATTGCAGGGTTTCAGGCTGGACAGTTATGAGGTACGGAAGTTGTTGCCCCCAGGTCGGACTGAGCAGATCCGCCGGATAAGGCGCATAGGTTGTAACGCCAGGCCCTGAGTTATAAAATTTCCAGGGGTCGCTAGCGGCTGTAACGGTGACGTTGTTTTCTTTTGATACTACATACCATTTGTAAGGTGTGCTTTTCAGCAGGTTTACTGTAAGCGCAAGGCCCGAGGTGCTTTG
>Ga0207132_1011_pt1 | contig 38484 bp, 29 predicted proteins | sample Alteio_BWMinHeat_14_FD_153554 | JGI IMG/M metagenome (GOLD analysis project Ga0207132, IMG submission 153554) | Enriched cells from forest soil in Barre Woods Harvard Forest LTER site, Petersham, Massachusetts, United States -... | ecosystem: Environmental > Terrestrial > Soil > Temperate forest >...
CCCGTTAGAGTTCCTGCATCAAACAATCGTCCAGGCATCAAATAGTCCCTTTCCCTTTAAACCGTTTTTTAAGGTCATTCCAAATTTCGCTTGAAATATTCTCCGGCGACCTGTTTCCGTCTATAACCAGGACCTCTTCATCTTTTTTCAGCAAGGCAATCACGTCAAAGTATTTGTTCCTTACGTTTTGCAGGTTTTCGAGTGTCTCATAAAGTTCTATCGAGCTTCTGCCTTTGTTAAGACGTTCCATGCTTAATTCAGGTGATATATCAATATAGATATTCAGGTCGGGCCTCAACAGATCGGCGCTCAATGAATTTGCCTTAATAACCCAATCGAGGTTCATATGGGTGCTCTGATAGGCATAGGAGGAAAAATAATAGCGGTCAGTGATAACGGTGTAGCCTTCTTCCAGCTTTTTAAGTATTCCGTTAGTTTTATTGAGGAGATGATCCAGTCGGTCGGCAACAAAAAGCGCCGCGATGGTGCGGTGGTCGGCCTCCATTTTATGGGTGAAAATATCCCTTATTATTTTACCTATGGGGCCGTCGGTTGGTTCGCAGGTGGTGTAAACTTTTAATCCGGCTTGTTCGAGTTTTTCTGTCAGCAGTTTTACCTGGGTGCTTTTGCCGCTTCCGTCGATGCCTTCAAAGGCAATAAAAAGGTTTTCTTTCATTAAAAATCAGTCCGGATTTAATCCTGCCAAATATACGATGCAGGAAATGAAAACCGAGGCGGGCGGATAATTCTTTGCGTCAAAAAACATTAGCTAAGAGAGCCTAAAATCACGACAAACAGATATCCTCTTTTCGGCAGCTTCGGCGTTTCCTATGCCAAATTTCTCCCCGCATTCACAATTCCATATACTGTCCGGATCACCAACTTATTATATATTTTGATAAGCTCTTCATCGTTGCAATTATTCAGGCACTGCAGCGCATAATGTTGCATAATAACCAGCGGCAGCACGATCTTTTCGCGAATAGCAATAGAGCGCCGCTCAACAGGATATTCCCCCATTAGCATATGAGTTCCGGTTAACTCGAGAAGCATAGTTTTAGTTAGCTCATATTCGTCCTTCAGCATTTTCCAGAAGTGACCGAACTTTTTATCTTTTTCAAGATAAGCTGTCACCCGGAAGTCCGACTTGGTCATCGACATGACGCAATTATCAACCATCGTCTTAAAAAATCCGGAGGAATCGTATAAGGCTATTATTTCGTCCCAGTTTCCTGCTTCTTTCATCTTATTTAAAGCAGTTCCCACGCCGTAGAAACCAGGTATGCTTTGTTTTAACTGGCTCCAGGAAGTCACAAAACTGATGGCGCGAAGATCTTCCAGTTTAAGCTGCGCATCCGAATTCCGCTTAGTGGGCCTGCTACTGATGTTAATGTGGGACAACAATTTTAAAGGGCTGAATTTCTCCAGGTATTCAACAAACAAGGGATGTTGCCGAAGCGCAAGGAATAGTTTATAGCTTTCATCGGCCATTGATGAAATGAGCGCCTTATGTGTTTTGTTGAGAAGGTCGTTTGGATTTGGATACAAGGCAGAGATAATGCCGGCGTTTATCAACTGTTCCATATTAAAGCGAGCCGTTTCAACCGACCCGTATTGTGAGCTGACGGTTTGCCCCTGAATAGTCAGCTGGATGTGCTTGTTGGCTATCTCCTCGCCCATCGATGCGTAAAAACGATGGGTTTTACCGCCGCCGCGAGCCGGAGGGCCTCCCCTGCCGTCAAAAAAGGCAAGGTCGATACCATATTTACGGGCCATGGCGGTCAACTCAACCTTGGCATTGTAGATCGACCAGTTAGCCATTAAATAGCCGCCGTCTTTCGTACTGTCTGAGAAACCGAGCATAATGCTTTGCAGATTTCCCCTTTTTTGCAAGTGCGCCGCATAAAACGGATGGGAATACAAGCTTTCCATCACGATGGCGGCGCATTTAAGATCGTTTACCGTTTCGAACAGGGGCATAAAATCAACGCTCAGGCTTTCCTTCTTCCAACCGCTCCACAAAAACAGGTCTATTAGCTGCAATATGTCTGATGCCTGCTGGCAATTACTGATAATAAAACGCTGGCAGGCTTTTTCGCCATTGGTGCCCTGAATCTCCTTCATCAGCCTGATGGTATCAAGCGTGTCGCATATCAGCTTGTCCTGGTCATCGGGGCAATGAAAATCGGCTTCGTTAAATGATAAAGCATTTAATTTATCCCCCTCAGCAAGCTCCGAATATCCCTCGGGTATGCCGCTATCAATTTTATCCTGCCTGGTGCAATAATTAAAGACTTTCCGCAATACGCGACTATCCTGCCGTATGTCAAGGGTTGCAAAATAACAGCCGAACAGGCTCACCTTTTGTATCAGGTCATCCACCAGGTTTACAAACAAGCTATCGTGGTCGGCCACCAATGTATGCTTGATAGAATGCAATAACTCCAGTATCCCAGGTTGAAGATCTTTTTGATCCTGTTTAAAGTTAGCATTCTGATAGATCAATTTATCCAGCGTTGCCATTGCTTTTTCAACGCCTCTGAAGGTGACCCGGCGTTTCAATACCCTGAAATCGCGGTAATAACATCTGAAAACCCGCTGTCTTAAAAAGCTGGCTACCGAACGTGTTGTTTCGGTTGTGACGTTGGGATTGCCGTCCCTGTCGCCCCCGGGCCAGAAACCTAATTCCAAAAGCCCGCTACTACGGTCGCGGCTTATATCAAACTCCTCGTCAAGTTTCGACTGGATGCCCGACACTGCGTGGTAAAATATATTTTCAAGAAACCAGGCCAGGCTTATCGCCTCGTCGACAGGTGTTGGGGATGTTTTGTTGAAAAACGGGGTTTTGCCAAGTTGCTGCAACAAGACGTCGATGGTATTGATATCGTTGGTTTTTAAAGCGTCAATAAGGTCCGTCATTATTCCCAAAATGGTCCCGGGGTAAAATTGGGTTGGATGAGCAGTTAGCACAAGCCTTAACGAAAAGTCCTTGAGTTTTTGGCTGATATCGTTTCGGGTTTCTTCGCTGCCAGCGGCCTGTTGGAGCAATACCTGGAGCGTCCCGCTCTCATCAAAACGACCAATCTTATTAAAAGACGAGTCCTCAATGGCATCGAACAACACCACCTGGCGTTCAATATATTGTATAAACCGAAACATGCGGTTTATCTGTTCGCGGTGATCAATATCCGGTACGTATTTCTTAAAAAATGATTCAATTATAGCGGTGGGAGACACCTGTTTATTAGCTTCCTTCTCGCAATGGGCGCTGAAAAAAGGCAGTAAAATACCGGTGTCTTTCACCTGGTAAAATGGCAATGTTTGGAACAAGCTATTATACAACTCAAAACGCGTAACAACTTCATTATTAAAAGCTGTTTCTCTTTGGCTGAGTTTTAAGTTTAAGGGCATAGCGGGATTAAATTGAATATAAAACTTAAGTTTACTGTAATTGGTTTTGTTAAAATCTTCGGCCTCAAATCAAAATTAAACAGAAGCTGGCCTGCGTTAAAAACGGCTGCTTCCACATAAAAATAGTGACGACGCGGTCACCTGATCTTTAGCACTGCAGATTTTTAATTATTTGGGGCTAAATTTATAAATAAATGAGTAATTTATAAAGGTTCGTTAATATTAATGCAATATTTATCAAAATAAACAGCTATTATTTAATTTTTGTAAATTTGCAGGCCTATTTGGGGGTTAAAAAAATTGAAATGAAAATCGACTCAAGAGAAATAAAAAGCTTTTTTTACAGCCAGTATTTCTCCGACGGTTTACGGATGTCATTCGGCATTCTTTTTCCATCACTGCTGTTCATGCAATTTAATCGTTTCGACCTCGGCTTAACCCTTTCGCTCGGTGCCTTATGTATCTGTACCATAGACAACCCGGGGCCGGTTTTGCATAAGCGCAATGCGATGGCCGTGGGCAATATCTGCCTTTTTTTGGTAGCTGTTATTACCGGTTTTGCACGCCTGAACGTTTTTACGCTCGCGCTTGAGGCTACCCTGTTACCCTTCTTTTTTTCGATGTTCACGGTATATGGCAACCGGGCCGCTTCGGTGGGCACGTCTGCCCTGTTGGTGATGATATTTATGATGGATAAGGCCGAAAAGCCGGCCGATGTGGTTGGCTTTAGTGCGATGATATTAGCCGGCGGCCTGTGGTATATGCTATTCAGCCTGGTGTTTTTTGGTATAAGGCCGTATCGCGCGGCGCAGCAGACATTAGCCGAGAACATCGCCGACATCGCCGTTTTTTTAAGGATAAAGGCCGCCTTTTATTTGCCTGAAACGGATATTGATGAAAACTACCGCAAGCTTGTTTCGCAGCAGATAAAGGTTAGCCAGCACCAGGATGCAGTGCGAGAACTGCTTTTTAAAAGCCGGGTAATGGTAAAAGAGTCCACCAGCGCCAGCCGGATATTGGTTTTAACCTTTGTTGACCTGGTGGACATGTTCGAGCAAATTTTGGCAACCCACTATGACTACAATCATATCCGGGAGAAATTTAAAGACGCCGGCATTTTAAACGAGATTGCCATCCGGCTACAGAATATGGCCGACGAACTTGATCGCATTGGCTACATGGTGCTATCGAACAAGCGGAATAAATTCAACCCGGATTTTATGACCGAACTTGAACAGCTTAAAACAAGGATCGACGAAATTGGGAAAAATGACCAGGCGACCAGCACACTTGCGCTAAAGAAAATATTGATAAACCTTCGCGATCTTAACGACCGGATAAAAAGTCTGCATAGGTATTATACTTCCAAAGATTCGGAAATGCTAATCGGCGGAGCCGTAGAAAATGAATATTCGAGGTTTGTAACCCACCAGGACTACGCGCCTCATATATTTTTCGACAATTTTACCTTTACATCCGCAGCATTTAAACATGCGTTAAGAGTGTCGCTGGTTTGCTTAATCGGTTTTATTGCCGGCAAAACAGTAGCTATCGGGCATCACAGCTACTGGATATTGCTTACTATCGTGGTGATCCTAAAGCCAGGATTTAGTTTATCAAAGCAACGTAATTACCAGCGCCTGATAGGGACAATTGTGGGTGGCGTGATCGGAATCGTTATCCTGAAATACATTCCCTCAAAGGACACCCAATTTATTTTGCTGGTGATATTAATGATTGGCACCTACAGTTTCCTGAGACTGAATTACGTGGTCAGCGTAATTTTCATGACGCCTTATGTGCTTATCCTGTTTAAAATTTTAGGAGTGGGGCTTGTATTTCAAGAGCGCATAGTGGATACACTTATTGGGGCCAGCGTTGCTTTTATCGCCAGTTACCTGATCTTCCCAACCTGGGAGTACGACCAGATAAAGGATAACATGGAGGATGTGCTCGATGCGAATATTATCTATCTGATCAGGATCGCCGAAAGCATAGCCGGTATTGAAGTTGGCACCATTGAATATAAGCTGGCGCGAAAAGACGTATTTGTTAAGTCGGCCAACCTCTCGGCGGCCTTTGAAAGAATGACATCCGAACCGAAGAGCAAACAAAAGAAAATAAAGGATGTGCATAAATTCGTGGTGCTGAACCATATTCTCTCCTCTTACATTGCTACCATCGCCTCGTCGCTATCCGACAAAAAATCGAATCAAAACCAGGCCGAGAACCTTAAAATGATCAGAAGGAGTATCGCGGTTCTGAATGACATCAGTAAAAAACTGGGAGGTGAGGTGATTGACTTCAATTTAGGGAAAACCACTCCTCAAAATGCCACGGTGGCGCAAAATCCGCATAGTGATGAGATTTTGCTGAAAGAGCAATTGGGTTTTATCAATAGGATCAGCAACGACATTGCCCGGGTGACGCAAAATATTGTTGGCCCCGCGTCTTAATTATTTCCTGAAACTCTCGGGCGGCCCCAGGTAGTTGGGTTTTTCCCCGCCCGTGTTAATCACTATTTTCTCCAAAACCACGGCCGGATCGACCATCCAATATTTTAAAACATGTTTCCCTGCCTTGTACAAATGGTGAATCGTGGTAAATATTTTTATGTTATCGCTTACGCTTTTATTCCATGCCGCTTCGGACTTGTCGGCATCGATATTAACAAGCCGGGGCTGCTCATCATCTATCGAAACGGCATAATGCAGCCCATCCGCATTTTTAAAATCGATGGTCGGCGACACATAGGCCTCAACCTTTACCGCCCCGGTATCGGTTGTATTGATCTCATATTCGAGGTGCGGACTATTGCCGCCGGGCATCTGCCTTTTGATCGTAACGGGCGTCGGCATAACACCCGACAGCGTTCTGCCGTAGCCGGGAATGATTAGCCAGCCGGCATTGGCACTGGCGACTGCTTTGGAATAATGCGCTGCTTCGATCGAAATGTAACCATTGTTTTCCCAGAAGCCACTGGCGCGCGACGCCGGAAAATTATTTACGATTACGTCAACAACTAACTTGTCACCTAAGCCGGAAATAGATACTGGGACATGCTGCAGCCCCTTTGGCGCCCTGGACCAGTCGACGTTAACCAATATCCTTTGCCCGATGCCCACCTGCCCGTTTTTCGGCAATATTGTTACGTAGGGGGCTGTTGATGCAGCAGTAAACTCAAATTTATCCTTGCCGCGGTTAAAAATATCGATGTAACATCCATCCTTATCGCCCGGATTTAATGCAGGCAATATGGGTTTGCTTTTTTCCATGGGCCACCAAGCGGCCGATCCCTCAATCGCGACGCCCATCTGCGGTGATTCCGGCAGTTCAATAGTTTTCACCTCGGGCATTTTGTCCACAGGCGGCTGCTGCCAATAAGTGTAGCCAATGTGGGTTTGGTCCATCATGTGGTTCCATTTCCCGTTTGCCAGTACCTTATTATAGTAACTCGATATTTCGGCATCCTTTGCGAACAACCTCTTTACATTCTCGGCAGTTATGTTGGTTTCCGCCCGCCCCTGTTCGGCAAATAACCTGTTTTTTGCGGCTTCAAAATCCAATTCGTTTAAATTTGAACACGCCTCGACAGGATGCATCACCAATTGATAATAAGCGTCTTTATATTTTGGTGCGATAAGTTTATATAAACGCAAGGTCCGCTCCTTTAGCTTGTTGTAATCGTTGACTACATTTTCAAATTCCTGGTAGTTGACCAGGCTATAAGTGGTTTGATCAAGCAATTCCGGTTTTCGCCGGCCGTTGTATTTGGTATATAAGGTTAAAATATCTGCGATTTCCCCTGCATGCACCGGACCAAATTGCTGCGCAGCCCATAGGCGGGTATAATCGCCGAGCCGCTTTGCAGGCCATCTATCTGGGCCCCAGGCATAATCAAGAAAGAAACTGATTGGAAATTCCATGGGCTTCAGGTCGCCCACGTTTACTATCCATACCTGCTTTGCGCCGTATTCATATGCCAAATGCATTTGCTCCCAGGTTTTGCTGATCGGATTTGTATTAAGCCATTTATAATTGCGCGGGCCGCCCACGTAATCAAAGTGATAGTAAATGCCGTATCCGCCTTTTCTTTGTTTTTCGTCAAGTCCCGGCAGCTTGCGGATGTTTCCCCAATTATCGTCGCACAGCAAGAGTGTAACATCATCAGGCACGCGCATGCCCTTGTCATAATAATCCTGCACCTCTTTATATAAGGCCCACATCTGCGGCGTTTTTGAAGCATCTTTACCTGTAACATCAGCAATAATTTTGCGCTGATCATCCACAATTTTTTCCAGCAGGGCAATGTTGCTGCCTTCGGTCATAGGCATGTCCCCGTCTCCCCGCATCCCAACAGTTACGATAGTTTCTTTACTGCCCATATTCTCGATGCCTTTTTTCCAGAAGTCGCGCAAAACGGCGCCATTCTGTTCATAATTCCATGGGCCCTTTCCGTAGCGTTTCCATTCTTGCTGGGCTCTGTCCATGGGTTCGTGGTGCGAGGTACCCATTACGATCCCGTATTCATCCGCCAAAACCGGGTCGAGCTTATCGTCGTCATTAAATGCATTTCCCCACATGGCCGGCCATAAGTAGTTTCCTTTTAGGCGGAGGATAAGTTCAAAAACCCTTTCGTAAACCTTATGATTTATCCCCCCGAATTTTTCCTTTGCCCAGCCAGAAAACGAGGGTGCCTCATCATTTATAAAGATGCCCCGGTATTTGACCGCCGGACCTGCGTCAACGGATCTTCCGGGTAACACATAAAGACTTTTATGTTCCTGTACAGGCACATCGGCCCACCAGTGCCATGGTGAAACGCCTATTTGTGCCGAGAGCTCGTACACCCCGTAAATCGTACCTCTTTTGTCGCTGCCCGCAATTACGAGGGCCTGCGCGATGCCCGGAAGCGGGTTTTTTACAACTTGCGTGAGGTGAGCTTCCCATTTTCCGGCGATACTGCTCACATCCAGCTTTTTCTCACTAATAAGTTTATTTATCAACCGGCTTTTTCCGATGGAACCGATGATCACAATTTGCTTTGCGTTCCTCGTTGTGCCGGCCAACAACACTGGCGAAGACTGGCTTACCGATACAATATCGGCCTGAAGATTCTTGACAGCAATTTTAACGCCGGGGTACTCGGCGGTATCGGTATAAAGCGGCGCTGATTTCCCATCGGCGACGAGCGGAAAATAATTGCTGCCATTTTTAAAGGATACGATTGATCTACCGCCCAGTGCCTGTGCGTGCGCGCTAATAACCTGGCAGAATACCAACAAAACGATGCTGGCAATAACGCAAGGGAGCTTTTTCATAATTACAATTGTAAATTACTATTTAAAATCAACCACGCTCCAATAAGCTTTTTTGGGTAGAAGATTCTGATCGAATAGCAGCGGGTAATTTTTTCTTCCAGCAACCGGATAGTTATCCAGCCAGGTGTGCCTGTCGGATATATTCCAGAAAGTGACGCCTGTTATTACATTCCGGTATTTGCGGAATATTTTGAATACAGCCGCATATTGAGCTTCCTGTTTTTTCTCCAGTTCCGGAGTATAAACACCGGATTCCCCCGGTCTGAGCGCCCGCATGTTTTTCTCCCAGGGATAAATGGAAATGTCTAGTTCTGTGACCTGCACCTTTAATCCAAGGGAAGAAAACTCTTTGATGGTTTCTTCGAGGTCGCCGGGTGTTGGTTCATAAATTGACCAGTGCGCTTGTATGCCGACCCCATTTATCGGCACTTTGGCATCGACCAGTTTTTTTAGCAGGCTATAAACGCGTTTGCGTTTCTCGGGGCGCTCGGTATTGTAATCATTATAAAAGAGAATAGCGCTGGGGTCGGCTTTGTGTGCGTATTCAAACGCCTCGGCAATAAAGTCTTCGCCGCATACCTGGTACCATAAAGAGTTGCGCAAAAAATTGGTGCTATCATCATCAATGGCCTCATTTACCACGTCCCAGGCGTATATCTTACCCTTATATCTGGTTACGACAGCCGTGATGTGATCTTTTAACCTTTTAAGCAATACTTCTTTTGTAACCAGGCCGCCGGCCGAGTCCCTGAACAGCCACTTGGGTGTCTGTTCGTGCCAGCAAAGGTTATGCCCCCTTACGCGAAGGCCATGCACCTGTGCAAAGGCAACTATAGAATCTGCGTCTTTCCAGTTATACCTATTTTCTTGGGGATGGATCGGACCCATCTTCATGGCATTTTCGGGTGTAAGACTATTAAACTGCCCGATTATGAGTCCAACTTCTACCGGATCTTTCAGATCGCGCGCGGAAACTGCTACACCAATTGGAAAATACCCTTTATAATAATCTTTCAACCCTTTTGATGGGACCATTTGGGCCATTGTCTTTAAAATCCCAAAAAAAGGAAGCATTAAAAGAAACAATCGGAGTGATCTTACCATGATGTATTTACCGGATAAAAATAAGTGTTTAAACAGATGAACTGGTTTATGAAATACAATCTCGCTTATAAAATTTACTTTAAGCAATCGATTACAAATATAAGTGAAATATCTAGAGAATATCTACTTAAAAAGTGATTATAATAACCATTTTACCGAATTGGCAATCTCCAAAACGGGTGCATCACAGTGTGTTTTAACAATCGGATGAAATTATTTTGAGAGCACTGATGTTCGAACAGACTGCGTTATAATTAAATAAAAGCAATATTGATACTATAAAGTTGATAATAGTACAAATTAATTGGCCGAAAAATATCAATCTCGCATCTGGTTACTACCCCTTGTACATTCTTAAAAAAATTAGAAAAATTTTATTGCAATCGATTGCATTTTTAATTTTTATTTCTACTTTTATTCCGCGTAATCACCAATTATAAAAATTTCATAATAAACCAAAAGGGTGGTACATAGGCCTTTGGATTGCAGCAAGATCACATGGGAACAAATTCATTATAAAAATGAAGCGGGCCGATGTCTATTTAATCACATAAAAACTAAAATAAATTATGATAAAAATCCGACCCAAACCAAGTGCTCAAAGGCATTCGCACATTAAGAGACCACTTAAAAAATGGCAAATGCAATTCCTGAAAGCATAACATCTTTTTCATCAAATCAATTAGCTCAAACAATTATGAAAAAACTTAAACTTATTAAACGCTGGAAAACGGCAGTCTTATTAATAGGCATTAGCTTGTTTTCAGGGCCTCTATTTGCCCAAAATTCCACTATTACCGGCAAGGTGGCTGATGAAAAAGGCCAGCCGCTTATTGGGGCGACCCTTAAACTAAAAACCGGCCAGGGCGCCACGATCACCGATGTCGACGGCGCATTTGCACTGCCAGTCCCGTCAGACGTGACCACGATAACTGTAAGTTACATCGGCTATTTTTCGAAAGATGTTTCTGTTAAACCAACAACCAGGAACATTTTGATCATCCTGCTGCCTAATCCAAACAACCTTAACGAAGTGGTTGTGGTTGGTTACGGCGCGCAAAGGAAGGGAGATGTTACCGGAGCCATCGCAACGGTAAGTTCAAAAACCTTGCAGGAAGCACCATCGACAAACGTGATTGACCAATTAAAAGGCCGTACCGCGGGCGTCGACATTATCAGCAACGGGGCTGGTTTAGGCAATACGGACCAAATACGTATCCGCGGCAGCCGCTCACTTTCAACAAACGCAAACACGCTAAATAATCTAGACCAGCCATTAATAGTGGTTGATGGCATCCCTTTTGGCGGCAATATTAACGACCTCGACCAGGATAATATTCAAAGTGTCGACATCCTGAAAGATGCATCTGCCACGGCTATCTATGGCTCCCGCGGGTCAAACGGGGTGCTGTTGATCACGACCAAACGCGGCCAGAAAGGAAAGTCAACGTTAAACTACAATATGTATTATGGCAACTCGAATATCCTGGGCGAGCTAAGGGTATTTAACGGACCTGAGTACGCACAATTTAAAGCGTATTCGGCCCAGCTAAACACCATCACCCCCGGTGCAAGCGGTTACCCTTTGACCCCGGCCGAATTGGCGGGCGTATCGGCGGGTACATCGACCGATTGGCAGAAACTCATTTACCAGACCGGCCATAATTTAAACCAAAATATATCCCTATCCGGCGGAGACGACCATACGCAATATGGTTTGGCGGCGGGGTACCTGTACCAAACCGCTACGATTCCTAACCAAAACTTCAGGAGGTATTCACTGCGTACCACTATCGATCACAAAATAAACGACTACATTAAGTTAGGTGTAAACAGTTTAACCACTTTAAGCTATAATAACAACCCCGGCGGCACTGGAATAACCAGCGGTTTGATGAGATTGAGCCCACTGACCGCGCCATATAACCCCGATGGCTCACTCAATTTGCTACCGCAGGCAGGCTCCACAGATGCCTCAACCGTCAACCCCCTTACGCTGAAAACCGACCCAACGGCTATTTTTTCGCAAAGCCGGGAGTTAAGAACCTTTAACAGTCTGTTTGGCGAAATAAATATCCTCAAAGATTTAAAATACCGCATTAATGTAGGTTTGGATTTTACGCAGGTAAACAGCGGCAACTATACCGGGCCCAATACCTACGCCAACCCCAATATTATAAATCTTAGCCAGGCGACTACACAAGTTACCAATGCCGAGGCCTATACCTACACCATTGAAAATCTATTGACGTACGACAAGGTGTTCGCCGGGAAGCATCACGTCACTTTTACAGGCTTATTCAGTACCCAAAAAGACCATAACGAGCAATCTCAATTTAACGGACTTGGTTTACCTGCCGACTATATTCAAAATACTAACCTCGCACTGGCAGGAAGCGTTACTGCCTCTCCTACCGGAAATTTCTTCAGTGAACGCGGCCTGGTGTCGGAAATGGCACGTGTAAACTATGGCTACGATGACCGTTATCTTTTGACGGCCACCATACGTCATGACGGGGCATCGGTGCTTGCTCCCGCCCACCAATATCTTACCTATCCCGCCGTTGCCCTTGGCTGGAATATCATGAACGAGCAATGGATGAAGAATTCGACCATGATAGACAACCTCAAGCTCCGTGCAAGCTATGGCGTAACCGGTAACCAGGGAAGTAACCCGTACCAAACATTGGGGGCGCTTTCTTCCAATTATTACAACTTTGGCACGTCTTCGGCAGGTCAATCGTCGGCCTATACGGTAACCCAACTAGCCAATCCGACTTTAACCTGGCAATCGACATCCGAAGTCAATATAGGCGTGGATTTCGGTATACTGAAGGATCGTATTACGGGCACTATCGACGTTTACAATCAAAACACAAAAAACATTATTGTAAACAACATCCTACCTCCGAGCAACGGTGCAACCAGCCAGATATCAAATTTGGGTAAAACAAACGACAAGGGGCTTGAGATAACACTCAGTTCGGTTAATATACAAAGCAGGAACGGCTTTTCATGGTCGACCGACTTCAATATAGCCTTTGACAGAAACAAGGTTACCGGGCTTCCAAACGGCAGCCTGGTTGACATCCCTGACGGGTGGTTCGTTGGTTATCCATCGACTGTAATTTACGACTATAAAAAGCTTGGCATTTGGCAAACCGGCGATCCCGGCCTCGCTTCACAAACATCCCCCGTCCAAGTACCTGGCCAAATAAAAGTTAAGGATGTAGACGGCGATGGAAAAATAACACCGGCCGACGAACAAATTATAGGCAACTTTCAGCCGCAATATATTGCCGGCCTTACCAACAGGTTTACCTATAAACGTTTTGATCTGTCGGTAGTGATGTTTGCGAGGATGGGCATGACGGTAATAGTACCTTATCTTGGCGCAGACGTAGGCACCGGCGGTTATTCTTTTTTTGAACAGGGGCGAAATAACCAGCTGAAGGTTAACTACTGGACCCCATCGAATCCGACAAATGCTTTCCCGAAACCTGACGCCAGCGCTTCTGCCCCGCTTTACGGTTCGACCCTCGAGTACGTTGACGGCTCATTCATCAAAGTGCGCAGTATCAATTTTGGCTACACCTTTGAACCGAAACTGCTGGCAAGAGTAGGTATCAGTTCGCTGCGGATATATTTAACCGCCGAAAACCCTTTCATACTTTATGCACCTTTTGTTAAGGATCATTATGGTCCCGATCCTGAAGGCAATGGTTACGGGGGCGGCGCAGCTGCACAGGGATCGCCTTACCTGGGCGCGCCGGGCCGCCAGATCAGCGTCAATGCGGACAATCCATCGGTGCGCAACTTCAACGTGGGCTTAAACGTGAAATTTTAAACGGATTATAATTTACAGTTATGAAAATATATAATAAACTACCGATCATTATTACGCTGGCGGCCTTTATGACAGGTGCCACCAGTTGTAAGAAATTATTAACAGAAAATCCGCAATCGTCAATCGTACCATCATTTTTGAGCACCCAGGGGGGACTTGAAGGTGGGATAGCAGGCGTTTATAATGATTTTCGCAGCAACTATGGCACGGAGGGTTTTGAACTGACCCAGTACGGCGGAACCGATGAAAATTTTGCGGGCGTTAGCGCCCAGAACAACGGCATATTCAGTACCTACAACGGCATCAACGGCGGGACTTTCAGCGGAGCGTGGAATACCTGGTACCAGGATATCAATACCTTAAACGGGATCTTGAAATTTGGTCCGACTGCCGGCCTGCCTGCTTCCACTTTAAACCTGTACCTGGGCCAGGCCAAATTTTTAAGGGCATATTGCTATTATTACCTGGTAACTACCTATGGCGCAGTGCCTTTGCATACCACTTTTAACACCCAGGCCTCCAGCTCGGATACCCGGGCGCCGATTGCTGACATCTACAACCTGATCGTCCAGGATCTGAACGATGCAATTACGGAGCTGCCTCCAACGGTTACTGCACCCTTCCTCGGTAAAACCGCCACCCAGGCAACCGCACAATTTATGCTTGCTAAGGCTTACCTGACGAGGGGCTGGTCATCCGTGTCACAGGCAAATGACTTTGCCCAGGCCGCAACCATTGCCAGTACCTTAATAAGTAATAAAAGTACCTACGGGATAGATTTATGGCAGGATTACGGGGACGCTTTTAAAATTGCCAACGACTATGGCAAAGAAGTTTTGTTGGTGAGCGACCATGATAACAATACAACCTATGGTGAGTATATCCCCGGTGCTTCGGGCGGGGTTGCTCAAAATGTGCTTCCCAACCTGTTCAGGTGGAATTATGTGACGCTGACCTCGGCAGCTTCAGACAATGAGGCGACCATACCTGTGGTTCTTAACACTGGCGGCGGAGTTTCGATGATGTTCAGGGACGTCGCAGATGGCCGCCCATATAGCCGTGCGATGCCTACACCTTACGTTTTTAACCAGGTTTTTCCAGAAAGAGCGATGGATACCCGGTACAACAAGACTTTTCAGACCGCATGGATAGCTAATACAACTCCGACCGGGTCGAGCAATACCGTTATAGGCTCTCAAAGTGTTACCACCCCGCGCGGAACTTTGATTTGCGGTGTTGATACGGCAATATGGATGCCCGGCAACGAAGTTACAGACGCTCAGCGGGCAACGTTTAAGGGCGTTATTATAACCCCCAGCCAATACGGCCCCAATATATTCCCCACAACAAAGAAATTTGATGACCCGACCCGGTCCGGCCCAAATGACCCTTCGACAAGGCCCCGTTGTTTGATCAGGTTTGCAGAGGCGTATTTTGTTGCCGCTGAGGCATATTTTAAAAGCGGCGATCTGACCAACGCTGCGAAATACCTAAACTTTATACGGGAAAGGGCTGCCTATGATCCAGCAAAAAGCCCGGGGCAAAATACCGCCGATGCACTTGCCATGGATATTACACCCGGACAGGTGACGCTCGATTTTATCCTGGATGAATATTCGCGAGAGTTTTACAATGAGCCGCGCAGATGGAACGACCTGGTGCGCACGCAATCTCTGTTGCGAAGGGTGGCGATGTATAATCCGCAGGCCAACCAATACATTCAGCCGTTTGATGTATTGCGCCCGATTCCGCAGGACGAAATTAATGCAATCCTGACAGGACCTGCCATGGCGCAAAACCCAGGCTACTAGTTTTGATTATATATTTGATTTAGTGCAAGGGCTGCTTCGGCGGCCTTTGCTTTTTTATGTTATCTGAACCGGGATTTTTTCGATTAAACAGATTTTTGGATGATCTCTCTTAATCTGCGAATCTGAAAAATCCGCTTAATCCAAATTCGAACAATATCTTCAACATCTACATAATCTGAAAAATCCGCTTAATCCCGGTTCAGACTCATTTTTATCCCCATTTCCAATCCTCTCAACTCCGCAAGTCCTTTCATTCTGCCGGTTACCGAATAGCCGGGGTAGGTATTATACCTAAAATCATCCAATATTTTGTGCCCGTGATCCGGCCGCATAGGGATGGCTATATCTTCTCTGCCCGCGTCCAGCCGTCTTCTTTGCTCTGCGATAATGTTCCTCATGATGGCGTACATATCATTGCTGCCGTCTAAATGGTCGGCTTCGAAAAAACTACCGTCTTCTTCGCGCCTCACGTTTCGCAGATGCAGGAAATGGATATTTCCACCCAGGCGGTTTACTATACCGGGAAGATCATTGTCGCCCCTTGCACCCAATGAGCCTGTGCAAAAAGTAAGGCCATTACTTGCAGATGGGCAGGCATCTACTACTTCTTCTAAATCTTTTTCAGTGGAAACCACCCTGGGCAAACCCAATATCGGGAATGGAGGATCATCCGGATGGATGCACATTTTTATTCCGAACGTCTCGGCATCAGGGATGATCGCCTTTAGAAAATAAGCGAGATTATTCTTCAGCGCTCTTGCATCGGTATCCTTATATTTTTTTAGGTGCTCTTTGAATTCGGCAATCGTAAAAACCTCGTCTGTTCCCGGCAGACCGGCCATTATGGTATTGGTTAATTTGAGCTTGTCCCCATCGTCGAGACTATCGAAATATTCTTTGGCCAGTTGTTGTTGCCGTTGGCTAAAATCATTGTAAGCCCCTTCCCGTTCAAGGATAAACAAATCAAATGCCGCGACCGCCGGAGCATGATATCTTAGCGCGGACGCATTATTTGGCAGCCTGAAATCAAGGTTGGTGCGGGTCCAGTCGAGCACCGGCATAAAATTGTAGCAGACCGTTTTGATACCAGCCTCGCTTAGGTTCTTTAATGTGGCGATGTAATTCTCAATGTATTTATCTCGCTCAATGCCTGCGGTTTTAATGCTTTCATGGATATTCACGCTCTCCACGACGGACCATCGCAAATCTGCAGCATTTATAATGCCCACCCGGTCGTTGATCTCTTCCGGGCTCCAAACTTCACCGCAGGGAATATGGTGCAGCGCGGTTACAATGCCGGTTGCCCCTGTTTGCCTGATAGCCACAAGGGTCACAGGATCGTTGGGGCCAAACCATCTGAAAGTCTGCTCTAAATTGCTGAACATGGCCGTTTTTATTGTTTCGGCGGTAAAAATAGGATTATCTATCGGTCCAATCAATCTTACTTAATACGGAATACCGCCTCCGCGCATTTCGGCATGCCCAAATCCTCGCTCCTTTTTGTGGGCAGCGAGCCGCCGATATAAACGTGATAATCGCCGGATAGCAAAACTGTTTCGCCCTTTTCGTTTATCGTATTTAAAACCTCCGGGGTAAGCAAAAAAGTAACTACCCTGGATTCTCCTGGAGCAAGCGTGATCCGTTTGAACCCTTTCAGCGAAAACAATGGATTCTCACCCGCCTTAGGCGCTGTAATATATAGTTGAACGACTTCGTCTGATGCTATTGTTCCCGAATTGGTTACGGTCACTTCGGCGGTAACGGGCGTGTCTTTTGCTACCTGTGCGGCAGAAAGTTTAATTGGTGAATAGCTAAAAGTTGTATAACTCAACCCAAAACCAAATGGGTAAAGCGGCTCAGCGGTCATATAGCGGTAAGTTCGCCCTTTCATACCATAATCGGTGTACGCAGGCAGTTGGTCGAGGGATTTCGGAAAAGTAACCGGGATACGACCAGACGGGGAAGCTTTTCCAAATATGATATCCGAAATAGCATGTCCTCCCTCTTCGCCGGGATACCAAACCAATAAAACGGCGTCGGCAAGTTCCTGCACTTCGGCAAGATTCATTGGGCTTCCACCTGTTACAATGGCAACGATCTTGTTCTTGTTGCCGGCCCTAAGCTTCTTTAAAAAATCAATCTGGTTTTGCGGCAGGTTATAATCCAGCCGGTCGCCGAAATCGGGGGATGCAATAGCTTCGCCCTCCTCCCCTTCCAGCAAACCCGTGATACCCATCGCAACAAACGTTACGTTCGATGCCTTGGCATCGCCGGTCGTCCAGTCGATGGGGTTTGCATTAGTCCTGTCGAGCAATATGCCTGGCTTATATTGCATCTGGCTGGCATGTGAAATCCCGGAAGCAAGCCCTTCAAGAATAGTAGTCATTTGCGGGTTAACACCATAGTAATTGCCTATCAGGGCGTTTACACCATCGGCTGTGGGACCCGTGATATAGTATTTTGGCAGATCGTTCCTCAGCGGTAATACCCCGTTATTTTTTACTAATACTATCGACTCAAGCGCTACCTGCTTCGCCAGTTGGCGGTGTTCCGGGCTGTTGATCACATCCTGTGGGATATTATCATAGGGACCGCTGCCTTTGGGATCAAACATGCCCAACTTAAAGCGGGTTTTTAAAAGCGTTGCTAGTGCGGCGTCTATTTCCTTTTCGGTAATCAGCCCGCGTTTAACGGCATCCAGCAAGGCGGGATACTCGTCTCCGCAATTCAGGTCGACGCCATGCTTAACGGATAATGCTACGGCTTCGGCCTGGCCGGGAACCACCTTATGACCCATATAAAAATCGGCAATTGCGCCGCAATCGGATACCACATGTCCCTTGAAATGCCAATCATTCCGCAAAATATCGTCAAGCAACAGGTTACTCCCGCAGCACGGTTCGTTATTGGTGCGATTATAGGCACACATCACGGCTTCAACGTGAGCGTCCACCAGAGCTTTGAAAGCGGGCAGGTAAGTTTCGAACAAATCCTTCGGCGAAGCCATTGCATTAAACGTATGGCGGAGGCGCTCCGGGCCACTGTGCACGGCAAAATGTTTGGCGCATGCCGCTACTTTAAGGTGGTCGGGGTCATCGCCCTGCATACCGGTAACGAAAGCAACACCGATTTTCGAGGTAAGAAAAGGATCTTCGCCGTAGGTTTCCTGTCCCCGACCCCAACGGGGGTCGCGGAAAATATTGATGTTGGGCGTCCAGAATGTCAGGCCGCCGAAGCGCTGGTGATAATCATCGGCCGCCGCTGCATTGTACATCGCACGGGCTTCATCAGATATGGCCGTTGAAACTTTATGGATCAGCTGATCGTCAAAAGTCGCCCCAAAAGCAATGGCCTGCGGAAATACTGTCGCCACTCCCGAGCGGGCAACTCCGTGCAGTGCTTCGTTCCACCAGTCGTAGACCGGGATATTCAAGCGGGGAATGGCCGGGCTGGAATTCATCATCTGGTGCACCTTTTCATCCAGCGTAAGTTTTGAAACCAGGTCATTTACGCGCTGATCAATAGGCTTTGACGGATCGGAATATATATTTTGCGCATGGGCAACATTTATAATACAAGCAAAAATTAACAGAAAAAGTAATTTAAATTTATTCATTGGTTTTTGTTTGGTTTGATGGCAAAAAAGTCAGGCGCATCGTCGCGCGAAAAAGTTAATTTTAAAAGCTTTCCAAATTTAATTTTGAAAGAGACCCGGGCTTATAATTTTGAAGATAAATAATAAAATTTAGCATCGCAACCGATTGCGAATATATTTTAATTTTTCAATCAAAAAAGCTTTTATTTGAACAATTTTTTATGCGTAAAACCGCTTATTTATTGATTTTTTTGTCTTACCTTTATCTGTAACCGATTGTATATTTAAGCCAAAGTTTTAGTGATTATGAACGACCCTGAAAAAGAAGTTACCATTTATGATATAGCCAAAAAACTGAATATTTCGGCGGCAACGGTAAGCAGGGGACTAAAAGACCATCCCGGGATAAACAAAAATACAAAGAAAAAGATATTACAGGCGGCAAGCGAGATGGGATATCGCTCAAACTCATTTGCCAGCAGCCTTCGAAAAAAACGCAGTAATATCATCGGGGTAATTGTACCCAGGCTTAACAGTAACTTTATGTCGGATGTGATTGCCGGGATTGAAAAGGTGGTAAACGAAGCGAATTATAACCTTTTTATAAGCCAATCGCTGGAAACAATGAAGAAAGAAGTGAGCAATGCAAAAGCCATGTTCAACAACCGCGTGGATGGCTTATTGGTTTCGCTGGCTTATGACACAACCAATATCGATCATTTCGAATCGTTCGTAAGCAAAGGAATACCGGTTATTTTCTTTGATCGGGTGCAGGAGCATAAACAGTGCCCCAGTATATTTATCGATAACTATAAGGCCGCCTATAATGTAACCCATCATTTGATTGAACAGGGCTGCAAAAGAATATTGCATATTGGCGGCAACCAGCTGCGGAATGTTTATATCGACCGTTTTAATGGCTATAAACAAGCGTCGGCCGATCATAATATTCCATTTGAACCGGAATTGCTGATTATAAATGACCTGAGTGCCAAGGCCGGCGCCGAAGCCGCCCGGTACATTTTAAAAATGACGGAAAGGCCTGATGCTGTGTTTGTGGCCAATGATACCTGCGCTATAGGCTGCATGCAGGTTTTGAAGAGAGAAGGCGTAAAAATACCAAAGGATATCGCCTTTGCGGGTTTTAACAACGACCCCACCTCTTGCGTCATTGAACCCAATTTAACCACGATAGACTATAAGGGGTATGAGATGGGAGAAGTTGCCGCCAAGATTTTAATAAGCCACCTGGACAACAATGACGACCTGCAGCAAACACATAGCCTTATCCTGAGATCAGAACTGATCATCAGGGAGTCGTCGCTAAAAAACCCGATAAAATAAAAAAGCCCTGAATAAAGTATAAATACAACCGAATGAATTCCAACACAAAAACAGCAATAGTAACAGGCGGAGGGTCGGGATTGGGGCTTGCCATCACAAAAAAGCTCGTCGAAAACCATATCAAAACAATCATAGTCGGCAGAAATGAAAAAAACCTGGCCGAGGTGTCGGGAAATTTGGGAGCGCTTTGCAGTTATATCGTATTTGATCTTAACAATTTAGGCCAAATACCGGGATTGGTGAATGAAATAACCGGGCAACACGGGGCCATCGACATATTGGTGAATAATGCGGGCATCAATCAAAAAAAGTCATTTACCGAAGTAACCGACGAAGAGTTTCAGCAAGTAATTTTAACAAACCTGACTTCTGTTTTTGCGTTGAGCCGCGAGGTCGCAAAATCCATGCTGCAAAAAAGGAAGGGCTGCATCATCAACATCAGCTCAATGGCAGCTCAATATGGCCTCCCTTATGTAATTGCCTATACCGCCGCAAAGAGCGCGATCGAGGGGATGACAAAGGCTATGGCCGTTGAGCTATCGCCCGAGGGGGTAAGAGTTAATTGTGTTGCGCCGGGTTTTATCGAAACCAATATGTCGGCAAAGGCACTGAATGACGACCCGGAACGTAAGCAAAAAGTGCTTTCGCGCACGCCCATGGGGAAACTTGGCTTGCCGGAAGATGTAGCTGAAGCCATATACTATCTCTGTTCAGACGCCGCCAAATATATTACCGGTGTGGTTTTGCCTGTAGACGGAGGGAATTCGATAGGGTTTTAAGGCTTTGCTGCCTCGGGATTAGCGCCGCATAACTCGGGGGTACGACATTTTCAAGTGGTATTTCATATATTTATCGTACTCGAATAGACTGTAAATGAGGCCCGCTAATTTACTTTTGCTGATATTATTCATACCATGTTTTGGAATGGGTCAAAATACTTACAAACTGGTACTTGGTTCAGGCGATCAATTTCCGCCAAAAGTGCTCACAAGTTATAGACCCGGCAAGTTGATCTATAAGTACCGTAATTGTCATTTTACAATCAAAGCAGGAAAGTGGGTTGAAAGGAACTCAAAATATCTTTTGGCTGTTACAGCAACTCTATCAAACGATTCTAATGATACACTAATTTATGAATGGGATTCGGACTTTTGGAGAGATCATTTCAAAATTGATACGACATACTTAAAAATCGATGATCCAATACACCATATATCAGATATCGACGGTTCCGACATTGTTTTGCCTCATAAAAGCATGTCTTATGAAATTGAACTGACTCCTAAAAATAACAGCACGGCTTTTCATGGCGGTATTAAAGTTGGTGTACGTTTGTTAATTCAAAGACGGCCTGGATCAGATACGCCATTGGGGATTGTCGACGGAGTTACCAGCAAAAGAATTATCAACAAATACGAACGCGATGGAAGAAAAAGAACGCACATTCTGTGGTCGAACATGGTTGATATTTGATTTTAAATCTGATCGCCCATAAAACTCATCACGATGTTTTGGGGAAAACGCCCTGTTATTACCAGAATACTGTATACAAACTGGTAAGTATCAAGGCGACTACGATAGCTCCGATTGCAAAGCCCCTGTTGGTTTTGAACATATTTACATCTACCTCGAGCCCATTTGTACGTAAGCCTTTCGAATTTTCAATCATCGATATCACATACATCCCCACAATACAGATCACAAATACAAAGCCCATTCTATCCAAAAAGGGAATCTCAAATACGCCATCGCCATTTAATTTTGAAAAACCGTAAGGTGACATGAAGGAAAGGTTAGTCCAATAGGGCAAAAACTTGAACACGATAGCAAATCCCAGGCCGCCTATCGTAGCGAATAGTGCGGCGTTTGAAGTGGCCTTTTTCCAAAAGAAGCCTAAGATGAACATCGCAAATATCCCGGGCGATACAAAGCCAGTATATTCCTGTATATACTGAAAGCCCTGTTTACCTTCGCCCATTAGCATGTCGCCAATAACGAAGGATAATACAACGCCCAATATCATTGCAACCACTACGGCTATCTTGCCGGTATTTACGAGGTTCTTTTCCGATGCCTTAGAATTTATTGCCTTCTTGTATATGTCAAGGGTAAATATGGTGGCTATACTGTTAGCTTTACCTGCTAAAGATGCGACGATAGCGGCTGTTAATGCCGCAAAGGAAAGCCCTTTCAGGTAGTTTGGCAATAAATTAAGTACGGAAGGATAAGCTTTATTAACATCCAAAACACCTTTTGAACTTAACATTTCCTGGTGAAACATCCCTTTCTGATAAAGCACGTATGCGGCTATGCCCGGAAGTACGACAATCACCGGCATCAATAGCTTTAGGAATGCTGCGAAAAGAATACCCGAACGGGCCGTCTTAAGATCGGCGCCCAATGCCCTTTGCGTAATGTATTGATTACAGCCCCAGTAATTTAAATTGGTGATCCACATGCCGCCTATAAGCACCGTAAGGCCGGGCAAATCGAGGTAATTTGCGTTATTCTTTTTGAAGATCATTTGAAAGTGGTCGCTTGCGTCTGCCCGCAATAACTTAAACCCGTTCCAAAGACCGGTTGTACCGGATTTCTCGCTGATCAAATGTAATGCGATATAGGTTGCAGCCAATCCTCCCAATATCAGGAAGAATACTTGTATCACGTCGGTATAACCAATAACCTTCATACCGCCCAAAGTGATAATTATAGCAATAAAAGCTAACACACCAATAACCAATTTAAGATCTAACCCAGAAATACCTGCTATTGCCACACCGCCCAAATAGAGTATCGACATTAGGTTTACAACGATATAAAGCATTAACCAGAATATAGCCATAATCATAGCCACCGTACCATTATACCGCTGGTGAAGAAACTGCGGCATGGTAGCTATCTTATTTTTGAGGTAAACGGGTATAAAAAATACAGCTACGATAACAAGTGTTGCCGCAGCCATCCACTCATAAGTACTAATGGCGAGCCCCATCTTAAAACCTGAACCACTCATACCCACCATCTGCTCCGCAGAAATATTTGAAGCGATCAAGGAAGCGCCTATCGCCCACCATGTTAATGCGCCCTCAGCTAAAAAATAGCCTTTAGAAGTGGCGTCACTTTTGTTTTTACGCCGATATACCCACAAGCCATAAAGCGATACTATTACGAAGTAGACAAGAAACACGCCCCAGTCGCTGGGTGAAAGGGTTTTCAGACTCATATTTTAGTTTTTATTTGTTTAATTGTTTGGTTGACAATTATAGTTAAATTTTTTTAGGGTTGGAATTATTGTAAGGGTTGTAAATGTTAAAAACCGTAATGCCTTGAGCGGCTCAACCACTCAATTAATCAACTTAATCAACCCAATCAACCACTCACCCAATTATATATACCGGTTTATTAAATTTTCGATATACTCCTGTTTGCCACTGATGGTTGCCGGCTCCCCATTTTCAATTGCGTAAGCGCGCAAATCTTCAAGTGAAAGTTTTCCCGCTTCAAAATCCTTGCCTTTGCCGCTATCAAATGACGCATACCTGTCTTTCCGGAGTTTTAAGTATTCGGAGTTTTGGAGGATATTATCTGCAGTGATCAATGCCCTGGCAAAAACATCCATGCCGCCAATGTGGGCATAAAACAGATCAGCCCGATCGGTTGAATTGCGGCGTATCTTGGCATCAAAATTTATGCCCCCGCCGCCGAACCCGCCGGCTTCAAGGATGATCATCATGATCTCGGTAACCTCGTTGATGTCATTGGGGAATTGATCGGTATCCCAGCCATTCTGATTATCGCCCCTGTTGGCGTCGATCGAGCCCAATAAGCCGGCGTCCGCAGCCACCTGTAATTCATGCTGGAAGGTATGACCGGCAAGTGTGGCATGGTTAACTTCCAGGTTTAGTTTAAAATCGTTTAGCAGGTCATATTTCTGCAAAAAGCCTAAAACCGTGGCAGCATCGTAGTCATATTGGTGTTTGGTTGGTTCGCAGGGTTTTGGTTCGATAAAGAAAGTGCCCTTGAAGCCCTGTTTGCGCGCGTAATCTTTAGCGGTATGGAGGAACCTTGCAAAATGTTCCTGCTCGCGTTTCATATCAGTATTCAGTAAGGTCATGTACCCTTCTCGCCCACCCCAAAACACATAATTTTCGCCGCCGAGCGCTATAGTGGCATCGAGCGCAGCTTTTACCTGCGCAGCGGCATGGCTGAGCACGTGGAAATCAGGGTTGGTAGCCGCGCCGTTCATATACCTGCGGTTGCTAAACAGGTTTGAGGTCCCCCAAAGCAATTTTACACCGCTGGCGGCTTGCTTTTGTTTGGCATATTCGACCATTGCCTGCAGGCGGCGATCATTTTCGTTAATATCATTACCATAATCAACTACGTCCACATCGTGAAAGCAATAATAGTTTAAGTTCATTTTGGTAATAAACTCGAATGCCGCATCCATTTTGTCTTTGGCGCGCTCAACTGCATCAGTTTTGACGCTCCATGGGAACAAATGGGTAGGTTCACCAAATGGGTCGGCGCCCGATCCGCAGAAAGAATGCCAGTATGCACAGGCGAAACGCAAGTGATCTTTCATGGTTTTGCCTGCAACTATTTTATTCTCATCGTACCAACGAAATGCCAGCGGGTTGTCTGAGTTTAATCCTTCGAATTTTACCTGGCCAATGCCTGGAAAAAATTCTTTGTCTCCTGTTATGATATTCATGATTTCACTGATTTTAGTTTTTGATTACACCGATTGTTTTCAGACTTACGGAGTTTTGAATTGATGATTTCACCGATTGACTTTTTGATTTCACCGATTGTTATTACAATTGTTTTTTAAGTAACGTTTTCCATTCCTGGTACACGGGCTCCAATTTGTTGGGCGATGGCTCAACCAGTTGTAATGGGTGCATATGCTCAAATGCTTGTTTTGCAGACGAGAAAACTTGTGCCCCTATTCCCGCACCTAATGCTGCGCCTGCGCTGCCATCGTTTTTGTAAAGCTCAACGGGTATCCCGGTTGTGTTCACAAAAGTTTGCGTAAATAATTCGCTTAAAAACAGGTTGTTTTGTCCGGCCCTTATTACGGTTGGATTGATTCCATTTTCTCGCATAATGTCCAGGCCGTATCGGAATGCGAAGGCAATGCCCTCCTGTACTGCCCTGATCAAATGCGCCTGGCTATGTTTGTTCAGGTCGATGTTATAAAATTGTGCACCGACCATTTTGTTGTTCAGCATGCGTTCGGCTCCGTTCCCAAAAGGCAAAACAAGCAAGCCATCGCTCCCGGGCGGGGCTTCGACAGCCTTTCGGTTTAATTGTAAGTAGTTTTCCGATGTTCCGAATACGCTCTTTAGCCAGCGATACATGCTGCCTACGCCGTTGATACAAAGGAGGACGCCGAGGCGCTTTTCCACTTCGGAATAATTTACGTGGGCAAACGTATTAATGCGTGATTGCTTGTCATAGGCAAGCTCATCGCTCACACCATAAATAACACCCGACGTACCGGCGGTAGCCGCAATTTCTCCGGGGTTTAGTACGTTCAACGAAAGCGCATTATTGGGTTGATCGCCTGCTTTGTAGGTGACCGGCGTACCCGTCTTTAATTTTAGTTTTTGGGCAACATGGGACGAAAGTTTGCCATGCGACGAAAAAACAGGCTGTATTTCGGGGAAAAAAGAACGGTCGAATCCGAAATATTCCATCACATCGTCCGACAATCGATTGTCTAAAAAGTCGAAAAATACCCCTTCCGACAAGGCCGAAATGGAGGTGTTTATTTCGCCCGTAAGCTTCATGGAAATAAAATCGCCGGGCAGCATCACTTTAGCAATATGGTCATAAATTGCCGGCTCATTCTGCTTTACCCAGGCCAGTTTAGAGGCTGTGAAATTGCCGGGAGAATTTAAAAGGCGTTCCAGGCATTTCTCTTTACCGACGGCTTCAAACGCATGGTCGCCGATTTCAACCGCCCTGCTGTCGCACCAGATAATACTATTGCGCAATACTTGTTGCGTTTTATCAACCAAAACCAGGCCATGCATCTGGTAGGCGATACCGATAGCCGCGATATCCAGCGGATTATAAAACCCTTTATTATTGCATAATTCGATGGCTTTTTGCACCTGCTCCCACCACAAATCGGGTGACTGTTCGGCCCAGCCGGGGTGTAATGCTATGATTGGCGACTCCTCCTCAGGATATTGTGCCGAGGCGATCACCTTTTGGGTTAAAGCGTCCACCACAGACGTTTTTATTGATGAGGTCCCTAAATCTATTCCTAATAATAACATTATTTGCGTTTATGGCAGATTAGTATTTTTAGATTTATATCCTGGCAAGGATTACGGAACGAAATTAAATTATTTTTTTAATCTGCAATCGATTGCCGATATTTATTTTTGTAACATTGTTAAAATAGATGAAAAACAAAAAGCGGACAACCATTTATGACATCGCTGAAAAGTTGAACATTGCCGCATCGTCCGTTTCGAGGGCGCTGAATAACAGCAATTATGTAAATGAAACAACCAAAAAACTAATATTAAAAACAGCCGCCGAATTAAATTACAAACGGAATACCCTGGCATCAAACCTGCGCAAGGGGCAATCAAAAACCATCGGGGTGGTGGTCCCTTTTATTAACCAGAACTTTTTTGCAAACGTTATCGCGGGCATCGAGGAGGCCACTTATCAAAAAGGCTATAACCTGATTATTTGTCAATCGAGCGAGCAGCTTGATAAAGAGATAAAATGCATCAATACCCTTATCAACCAGCATGTCGATTGCATCGTGATATCTATTTCGGTTGATACCACCGATTCGGCGCACCTTCAGCATGTGATCGACAACGGTATACAATTGATCCAGTTCGACCGGGTGGTAGACGATCTGGAAACCCTGAAAGTTATCAATGATAACGAGCAGGCGTCATTTGAGGCGGTATCGCATATTATTGAACAGGGTTATAAACGAATAGCCCTGCTTGAGGGCCCCCAAACGCTTCAAATATTCAGGCAGCGAAAAACCGGCTATTTAAATGCATTAAAAAAACATGGAATGCCCATTTTGGATGAGCTGATCATTGAAAATGCATGGACGAAAGAACTCGGCGCCAAAGCAACCCGGAAGCTGTTAAACCTGCCCGAGCCGCCGGATGCCATATTTGCATCGACCTCGGATTTTTCGGCCCTGGGGGTACTGGAGGTGGCTTCGGCATTGGGAATAAAAGTGCCATCGCAGTTGGGTATTTGCGGCTATTCAAACGAGGCCTTTACGGAGATTACCAGTCCGTCGATTACCACCATCGATCAATTCAGCGTGTATATGGGGAAGACGGTAGCCAACCTCTATTTCCAGGAGATGGACAACGACAGCGAAACTGAAGTTGTCCCCAAAATCATTAGTATAAAGCCGAAGCTGATTGTGAGGTCGTCGACGAAGAGGAAGGGATAAATGGAGGTGGTCGGAATCTATTTTACTTTCTTCAGCGCCTTTATTTTAGATGGTTTTCTCGCGGTATGGATAATGCCTAATACAATAATTCGCGAGGCAACAATTTTATAAATAATATACCAGCTAAGGCAGAGCTTTTGACGGTACATTTTTGATTTCGTAGGTATAAGCCCGCATTCTTTAAAGGCGTATGGGTTTCGTTCTATTTTGTCGATCGCTTTAAAAATGGCATCACCCACCCTGATGGCATTCAAGGGCTGATGATTAATAAAAGCAATATAACCCGTTATTTCATCAATATTTTGGATAGCATTTTCCGAAAGTCTTACTTGATAAGCTGCTCCAATTGCGCCCTTTGGTCTATCCATTTACTTTTGGCTTCCTCTAAAGAAAATGTTGGCATCTTTTCAGCCTGTTTTATCCAGTTAATAAATTCCTGATTTGTCAGAGGTTCCCCGGGTAGGGCAGGCGACAGCAGTTTTACCTCCTCTGGTTGTTGCAGGGCTTCCTTCCTCGTAAAAGCAATTATCTCCATTTCTTCGCCGACGTAATCTTCAGGGACAGTGAAGGAAAGATTTACTTTTCGGTTTTTAGGAACTATTACTTTATGTATCATAACCCAGCTAATTTTTTCAATTCAAACGCTAAAATACGTATTTGAAAATATATTCACCTTATCGTCAATCAATTTGCCTTTTTCCCGTTCGCCTCCTGGTATTCCCTTATATGTTTGGCCACCATTACCATCGGCGCCACCCATATATCCTTTTCATTTTGCGACAAAAAATGCAACAGCTTGCTATGCGCCTGTAAATCAACGTTGAGGTTGTGACCGCCACCGACACCGTGAAAAAGAAAAACAAGCAGCGTATGTGTTTGCATGGCTTGTTTTACCAGCCCGATCATATAATCGGCATCCTGGCCGTTGATGGCATAGCAATCAATATTGGCCAGATCGACTTTGTCAATGGTCTGCAGGCCCGGCGTAACGCCCCTGGCACCGATGAAGTCTTTTTGGAGTTGATCATAAAAAAATACGTCACCTATCTTGCGGTCGCCGCAGGGATAAGCAAAAGTGCGTTCATCGATTCCGTCAATTGTTTTTAAAAGGGTATTGGTCACTCTTATTTCATTCACAGCGCGGGTTACAGTGTATTTGCTCAGGTCATCCTCCGGGGTAATCCAAGTGCGGCCGGGCAAGGAGCCGTCGCAGGGATGGAACAAAGTGTGGTTTCCCAACTCGTGACCATTTTTCACAGCCTTTCTCCATTCAACAAGGCGATTGTTTACAACAGGCGACGAGCCGATTATATAAAATGTGCCTTTTAAATGCAATGAATCCAGCGCAGGTATTGCGTTGTCCAAGTCCACGTCGATCGCATCGTCGTAAGTGAGCACTACGGCACATTGCTTATTGTTCCAAACAGTTGTATTCTGGGCCCGGGTTAGGTTCACTGCCATTAACAGGACTGCAAAAATTAGTATCTTTTTAATGTTCATAGCTTCGGCTTATGGTACATCTGTGGTAAATGGTGACGCGGGCAGACCCTCTTTATTATACAGGTTTGCGCCATCGGGATTATCGGCCCATGCGTATCTCACGTACATTGGTTTGGCAATATCGTCGCTCCAAACAATAACTTTATCGCCTTTAATCGTGGCTTTTGCCCATACGTATTGTTTGTCAATTCCCGCAATAGCAAACTGTGTCAACTCGCCGCCCTTTGCTTCAAGACCGCTCCCAACGCTGATAAACGCTATTTCAATTTTATTCCCGTCAATTTTTGATGTCTGGTAAATCGGGCCGAATGATACGAGCCTATCCTCATGGTAAGCAATTTTTTCGGCGCCGAGCGCAAGGCGCTCGCCTACATCCTTTTTATCAAGCGGGTGAATGTCGTTCCATTCGCCTGCATCGATAATAACAGCCATAGCGGTATTAGGTACCGATAGTGTTTTTAGCTGCTCTTCGCGCAATTCGGCCCATTTGCTTCCCTCCGGCAGGTAATCGGCTTCCATAAAATTAGGTAACTGCGCGTATATAAAAGGCAAATCAGCTTTCTTCCACTTGCTGCGCCAATCTGCTATTAGGGCCTGTAATAATTGCCCGTAATCTCCGGGTTTGCTGGCATTGGCCTCACCCTGGTACCACAAAATGCCTTTTATCGCGTAGTTAATTGCTGGGGCAACCATGGTATTATAAAGCCCGGTGGGTTCATTTTGAGCATAAAACCCACCCGGGTCGCCTTTAATGGGTGGATACACCTCCCCTGCCTTATATTCCCAGTCGCCGCGAAGGTCGATCTTTTGAGCACCATCGGTAATATCATAAGGTTTGTCAAGTACAAAGCCTCCTTTCAACGAAGTGTTGGTCACCCTTACTATGACAATATTTCTACCGGCCTTTAACACGCCGGCGGGAACAGTATACCTGCGGGGCGGGTACTGGTACGTGGTTTTCCCAACAAGTACGCCATTTATGTAGGTTTCGTCAGCATCCACTATGCGGCCCATAAAAAGTTTTGCCGGTTTCCCTGCCATGGATGCCGGGATTGTAATTTCCTTACGAAACCATATCACACCGGTCAGACCCCGTACCCCCTGGTCGGCCCAGTAGCCGGGGAGCCAAAATCGATGCCAGTTTTGTGCCAGGTATGCGGTATCGTACCATTTCAGGGGGCCGGTTAGTCCTGCATCCTGTAACGCGTCCCTCCTTTTTAGCTGTTCGCCATAGGCAACAGCGAGCGCATGCAGACGGTTGGTGTACGCCGTGTCCCTTATTACCCTTAACCGGTCGGTGTATTGCGGAACATCCTTCAAACCCTGTTCGCTTATCCAGGCCTGTATCGGCGTGCCGCCGACGCTCGAATTGATAAGACCAATGGGTACGTGGTACTTATTGTAAAGCTGTTTGGCAAAGAAATAAGCCGCGGCGCCAAAATTGAGCACACTTATGGGATCAGCACCAACCCAGTGTCGTGGTGGAAGATCATCATGCACCCTGGCAATATCCGAAACCGTGGGGACAAAAAAGTTTCGGATCTCAGGGTAGTGAGCGTTAGCAATTTCTTCGGGGTACGTTTCTTTATCCCGCTCCATTTGGAACACCATATTCGACTGACCCGAACAGAACCAGACATCGCCGATCAAAATATCATGAACAACCACGTGGTTATTACCGTCGATATCCATTTCATAAGGGCCGCCGGCCTTCATAGTCGGGAGCATAACAGACCATTGGCCGCCGACGCTTGTTTTTGTGCTGTAGTGTTTCCCGTTAAATTTTACGCTGATGTTCTCACCGGCGTCCGCCCATCCCCATATATTTATGGGGGCGTCGCGCTGCAAAACCATGCCATCGCCTATTAGCTGTGGGAGCCTTACATTGGCAAGCGAAGCGTTTACTGACAGTGACAACACTACCAGCAATAATACTGTAAAAAAATTCAGCGTCGGTTTCATTCAGGAGAAGTAAGAGATGTTTTATCGTGCTAAATATAGTAAAACTTTCAAAATGGCAATCGATTGCATCAATATTGTCACAGTGTTTTCAGCAGACTTTTAATAGTTAAACAATATTAGTATCTTCGGATTAAAAAATTTGATGAGAAGCATTTTATACATTATAGCGGTAATACTGGTGATCGGCTGGGCAATTGGGATGTTCTTTCATGCAGTGGGCAGCCTGATCCATCTTTTATTAGTGGTAGCGGTTATCGCGTTCCTACTGGGGGTTATCAGGAGGGCGTAAAGGCTGCCCGCAGCATTCAATTACCATGACGCTGTGTTCACAAACCGCATCTGCCTGAAAGCGCATTCCAGTATTTGCTGACTGGCTTTCGCGACTCCAACGAGACAAAAATCTATTTATTTATTTGAAAATTAGTTTTGATATATGTTAAATCAATAGTATAAACCCGTTTTAACTATGAAAATAATATCCCTCATTATCTTCTGTTTGGCGGCTGCTTCGCTAACCTGTGGCGCACAGGGCAAAGCGGCCGATCGTCAGCAGTTTGCCACCTTGGGCGATTTTAAACTCGAAAACGGCACGGTAATTAACGACTGCCAAATCGGTTATCGTACTTTTGGCAAGTTAAACAGCGCCAAAACAAACGGCATCTTGTTCCCGAGCTGGTATGGCGGCACCACAAAAATGATTGAGCAGCTGGTAAAACCCTGGAAAGCGATTGATACTACCAAATACTGTTTAATTTTGGTGGATGCCCTGGGCGATGGCGTTACCACCTCGCCATCCAACAGCGTAAAGCAGCGTGGCGCCGATTTTCCGCCTTTTTCTGTCCGCGATATGGTTTCGAGCGAATACCAATTGCTTACCGCTAAATTAGGGATTACTCACCTGCATGCCGTGATGGGTATTTCGATGGGTGGTTACCAGGCATTTCAGTGGGGAGTAAGTTATCCCGCGTTTATGAACCACATTATACCGATAGTGGCCACCCCCCAGCCCAGCAGCTACGACCTGGTGGAATGGAATATTATGCGCATGGTAATTGAAGCCGACACCGCTTTTCATGGCGGCAGGTATAAGGTAAACCCAATTATCGCCATCGGCACTATATATACCCAATTAAACTCAACTACGCCGCCATATATCATTAAATCCATGACACGTTCGGCTGCTAATGCTTATCTGAAATACACCGAAACCGCGAAAGTTAAGGATTGGAACGATACCTATTACCAGTTAAAGGCACTGATCGACCATGATATTGCAAAGCCGTATAACGGAGCGTTGGCCGATGCCGCCAAACAGGTGCAGGCAAAAATGACCATCATTGTTGAAAAACAGGATCATTTGTGCAACCCGCAGCCAGCAATGGATTTCTCCAAATTGCTGCCGGCTAAACTCGTCGTTTTGGACAGCGACCACGGACACATTGGCTCGGCTGATTTTGATGATCCGGTAATGAAGCAGAGTATTATTGATGAGTTGGCCGGGAATTAACCTTTTAGTAAATTTTTAATAGCAATTATGAAATATCTTCTCATTATCCTCCTTTTCCCTTTGGCCGTACAGGCGCAAAGCGTAACCAACCAACATATTTATGATACCATACCCTTTATCCCCGAGCATACGCCGCAAAAGCTGGCCCAATTTGCAAAGGAGCCAATAGTACAAGGGAGGGTAATTTTCCTGGGAAACAGTATTACCGAAATGGGCAACTGGAAAAAGGTTCTTAACGATACTACCGTTATTAACCGCGGCATCGGCGGCGACATTACCTATGGTATTTTGAAACGCCTTAAGGATATTACCGACCGCAACCCCTCAAAAGTTTTTATCCTGTTAGGTATCAATGACATCGGGAAAGACATTCCAGAAGTTGTCATTGCCGACAATTACCTGAAAATAGTAAGAGAAATTCACAGCAAATGTCCCCAAACAAAAATTTATGTGCAGAGCGTGCTCCCCGTAAATCCAACAATGGCACGTTTTCCCCAACATTATGATAAGGAAGAACATGTACTGGCACTAAACAAATTACTACAAAGCAATGCATCAGCCGGTAATTATACTTTTGTTGATATATTTCACTTGTTCGTGGATGCCGATGGCCGCCTCCAAAGCCAGTATAGCTACGAAGGGCTTCATTTAAAAGCGCCTGCTTATGATGTTTGGGTTGATTATTTGAAAAAGCAGGGATATTTATAGGCAGGTCGAATAAAACCGATAAATCTTGAGCGTTTAAAATGGTGCGGGAAATTGGATAAGTTGATCAGCAAATGACCTGATACGAATCGGCCATTTTATCGTGTTCAAACAATTTAATAACAAATATTCGACTGGCAACCAATAATTGGAGTAATGGACAACGATCAAATTTAAAAACATTAATAATGACAAACTCAAGATACTTTTCATTTTATAAATGGCAGCCTTTTTACATTTGATGCCGGTTTGCAATATTGATCTATCCGGCTTGGTCTATGGATAGCAGGTTTCCATGGGGGTCTTTAAACCAAGCTACTTTTGTACCACTTTTAGCCTTCCACACATCATTTTCATCCTGCTGCAAGAACTCATATCGCTCAAATTGTATGCCTTTGTTTTTTAAATATTGCACCGACTCGTAGATATCAGGAACACACCACCCCAGCACTGTGTGTTTTTGGGGTATAGCGTTTTCCTCTGTCGTGATACTTACCCTTAACAATGAATCGTTCATTTCAAACTCAAGTCCGTATTCATCTCCATTCAGGAATTTAAATCCCAAAATCCCGCTATAAAATTTTTTCGCTGACAGCGCATCGGTGGTAATTACAAATGCTTTTACTTTCTTATCTGATAACATTTTTTCTTTAGATTTGATTATCCAAAAATAGCACCTGGTTTTGCATATAAATTGTAAAAAACGATTGTTATTAATATTTTCCGGGATATGAAGATAGTGTTTGATCCCTTTTGTACGGCATTGAGTTTTTCGGGTGAAACAGCGTCGTTTTTCTATTCTTCCCATATAACTCCTTTGCATTCGCACAATACGCTGCAATTGATTCTTGACCTAAAAGGCACATTCATGTTTAGGACAGAACATATTAGTTGGAGGAGATATAGCGGGGTAATTATAAAGGAAAATATTATTCACCAATTAAATACGAACCAAAGTCTGCAGCTTATTATTTATATTGATGCCGCTTCTGTATTTGCACAAAAACTTAAAGATAACTATATAAGGGATAGCGATTTTTGCGATATTTCGATGGTGTTTTCCCCTTTGGAGGAAGCGCTGATCTATAAAAATCTGGTTAAACCCGAACAAAAATCTTTACAGGTATTAACCAAATTGATTTTTGTTCGGATTAATGATAACGCCCAGGCTGTAAATAATAAAAGAATGACAGAGGTCTTAAGCCTGATTAAGCAAACACTACCGGCTGATCTATCTATTGATCGCCTGGCATCAAAGGTTTTTATTTCTCCATCCCGGCTGAGGATGCAATTTAAGCAGCTATTGGGTGTTTCGTTACATCAATATATTATCAGACATAAAATATTGTCGGCTATCACCAGTATAATAAACGGCATTTCTGTACAAGATGCCGCGTATAAATCGGGCTTTACTGATAGTAGTCACCTTAATAAGGTGATGTTAAAGACATTTGCTATTAATCCGTCAATGTTTCTTAGAGAGAACCAAACTTTTTCCGTTATTCCGGATAATAATTCATTTGAACTGAAAACAGAACTGGCACTACCTGTTTGAAGGGACGAAGCTTAAGTGTCCGCGTGACGGTAATGAACTTAAAGAGCCAAAGGCCTCAAATCTTTCGATTTAAGGCTTTGGCTTTTTGTGACTCCGCTGAGGTTCGGACCCAGAACCCACTCAACTATAGCGCCGTCGCTCTAACGGGAGAATAATGAGAAAACTTCTGGATATTATAAGTCTCAACAAAAAATTTGAAAAAAATTTGCGCAGTTAAATAACTGCATATATATTTGCAGTCAGATAACTGCATAAAAATGGAGATCCGCAGAGATGTATTTCAAGCCATAGCCGACCCAACCCGCAGAGCAATACTGGCTTTGGTGGCTTTACACGCAATGACGCCAGGCGCAATTGCGGAAAACTTTGGCTCGGCACGACAAACGATTTCGAAGCATATTCAAATTTTAAATGAATGTGAGTTGCTTAAACAGACCCAATCGGGCAGGGAAATTTATTATCACTTTAACCCCGGCAAAATGAAAGAGATAGCAGATTGGGTGGAACCCTACCGGCAAATGTGGGAAGGCAGACTAACAGCTATTGATGAATTGCTGAATGAAATGCAAACAAAAAAACAAGATCAAAAAAACAGTTAAAACCTGTATAAATTCAAATGAGATGAAAAAGCAAATGTATCCTTGCTTATGGTTTGATGGTCAAGCCAGGGCAGCAGCAGATTTTTACTGCTCCATTTTCCCAAGTTCAAAAATAATTAATGATTCAGGGTTGGTTGTAAATTTTGAACTTAACGGACAATTCTTTATGGGCTTAAACGGAGGTCCCAACTTTAAATTTAACGAGGCCGTGTCGTTCGTTATTCCCTGCAAAGACCAGGAGGAAATTGACCATTATTGGTACAAACTCATTGCCGATGGGGGTGAGGAAAGCATGTGCGGATGGTGTAAAGACAAGTTCGGGTTATCCTGGCAAGTAATCCCGGCCATATTGGGTGAACTCATGTCGAACCCGGAAAACGGGCAACGTGTTATACAGGCATTTATGAAAATGAGGAAATTTGATATTGAAGCGCTGCAAAATGCCTGAGATATGAAAAGGCAAAATCATTTGTCGGAAACAATAAAAATTAAATTCACCAATCGTATGAATTATAGCAGTAAAACACGTATGGCAAAGCAAATAGAAGCTACTAAAATATTTAATGCCCCGGTTGAAATGGTCTGGAGCGTTTGGGTAGACCCTGAGCTGGTTAAGCGCTGGTGGGGGCCAAAACATTTTAGTTCGCTTGTGGCAAAAATTGATTTTCGGGAGGGTGGCAAATCTTTAGTGAGTATGCAAGCCCCAAAAGAAATGGGCGGCCAGGAATTTTATTCCATTTGGGAGTACGTAAAAATTATTCCGCTAAAAACAATTGAGTTTATTCAAAACCTGGCCGATGAAGATGGCAATAAAATCGACCCCACGAAATCAGGTATGCCGCCGGACTTTCCGCTGGATATCAAAACCGTGGTAACATTCACTGAAATGGCAAGCGGTAAAACCGAAATGACCGTTACAGAATATGCTAATTTCGGCACAATTAGCAACTTTGCACAAATTGGCCTGGAACAAAGCCTGGACAAAATGGATGCTATTTTTGGGTAGATATAGAGTAAAACTAAGAACGACGATTCGTCTGTGCCGGGAACAATTATCATTTGTGTGGTACACGATCTATTCAGAGATCCTCCTACGACGGATATAGTTGATTATGAGGAATTTATTAATTTTATGCTTTAGCAAGATTTTCGCATATATTTGAAATTAGTTGTATTCTCCCCTGAATACACTTTAATATCCCAGGAGTTTTAAAATCTTTTTAATCATTTCTTAAGCAAACTGTCATGAATCAGGAACTTCCTCCTCCCACTCAATTAATGCAAATGCTTTTTGGTTTTGCGGCATCACGCGCTATCGGTGTGTCAGCAGAATTGTGTATCGCCGACTTATTAAAAGATGGCCCAAAAACAGCGGAAGAATTAGCACAGCAAACAGGTGTTCATGCACGTTCTCTTTATCGGGTATTAAGGGCTTGCGCCTCTATCGGCGTATACTCGGAAGATAATGAAAAAAGGTTTTCATTAACTCCATTGGCCGAACCATTAGTTAGCGACGCACCCGGTAGTTTGCGCGCTTTTGCTGAAATGATAACCTGCGATTGGCAATTTCAGACATGGGCAGAACTCCCTTATAGTGTCAAAACTGGCAAGCCTTCTTTCGAGAAAGTATTTGGTAAATCTTCTTTTGAGTATTTCTGGAGCGATGAGAAAGCCGGAAGAGTATTTAATGATGCGATGACCAGCAACAGCGCCTTTGCAAGTGTTGCAACGGTGAATGCCTATGATTTTTCTTCTATTTCAAAATTGGTAGATGTAGGCGGCGGACATGGGTTTCTATTGGCTTCTATTCTTGCAAAATACGGCAATCTCAAAGGCGTACTTTATGACATGCCTGACATTGTCGCCCAGGCAGAAAAACTTTTAAGTGAGCATGGCGTTACAAATAGGTGCGCGACTGTCGGTGGCGATTTTTTTAAGTCTGTACCAACAGGCGGTGATGCTTACATTATGAAGCATATTATTCATGATTGGAATGATGCCCAATGTGTCGCTCTGCTTCAAAATTGCCGTAAAGCAATGACTGATAATGGTAAGATATTGGTGGTAGAGATGATTGTTCCTAAAGGTAATGAACCATCACCTGCAAAATTTCTTGACTTACAGATGCTGCAATATTTACCCGGATGTGAAAGAACAGAAGAGGAATACGGTGAATTATTTGATAAAGCTGGTTTAGAATTAACCCGGATAATACCAACAATGTCTCCTTTCAGCATTATAGAAGGGGTAAGGAGTCATACATAGGGTCGTGCTAAACGACAGCCAAATTGTGGCTGGAATATCTCCCCCAAATAACCAATTCGTCGATAATAAAAAAACCTTTCAGCAGTTCAGGAAGGCTTTTTTGATCCCGCTGGGACTCGAACTCTGTACCCAAAGATTTGCAAGGAGATGGAATCGGAAGACCAACTGGCATTTAACTGGCGCAGGGGCCGGAGACCTGACGATGTGGCGAAGGCTTCTGCTATTTTTTACCATTAAAATCCGGCCATTAACCGACGTTGTCCAGCTACCGGCCGAAAATAACTGGCTGCACCGGGCAGCACTCATTATTTTCGCGATATGATCAATTTTATCGCATTAGCCCTATTGCTGCTGACCATTGTGCTGAGTACCGGCGGTGGTGTGTATGAAATATTAGTGGTGTATCCCAACTGGAAACACAGTGGGGATGCCACAGAGCTGAAAGATCGATTGCAATCCTCGGGCCAGGTATATGCAGGCGAACGCTTCTGGCCGCTGGCTTCAC
>Ga0207132_1012_pt1 | contig 38409 bp, 35 predicted proteins | sample Alteio_BWMinHeat_14_FD_153554 | JGI IMG/M metagenome (GOLD analysis project Ga0207132, IMG submission 153554) | Enriched cells from forest soil in Barre Woods Harvard Forest LTER site, Petersham, Massachusetts, United States -... | ecosystem: Environmental > Terrestrial > Soil > Temperate forest >...
GATACCACTCCAATTTGCCGAAATATGGTTTGGATTATCAAATTGAATCGTCTGCGAGTTTCCGGTTGTACTGCAGGTTTTCGGATCGCAACCGGTGTCGCCTATATATATGACATCGTTATAAATCCATAGATTGCTTGGAAAAGTCAGTGAAGGGTCGCCGCTTCCGGTGGGATCGTCCAAACATCCTGCCTGGTCGAATGATCCTGAAAAAGGCCCGACAAGATGCGCGATCGGATCGACTTTCAGAATAACATCGTGATTGGTTTCGGCTACATATAGAAAACCTTTGCTGTCAACACAAAGTGCCGTGGGTCCATCAATGGAATGCTCGATGACATTACCTGCATAAGTGTCAACCTGGTATTTTGAAGAGTCGGTCCCGCCTGTGCCAGTGCCTGTATTGGAATTAGTCACACTTTTTGTACAGGATGGAAGGATAACCATATAAATGAGAATATATAATGCGGTAATGGCTAAATTTTTCATGATGATAATTTTACTATTAAATGTTTCAGCAAAATATCATTATCAAAAGCTAAGAAATGGAATAATCGACGAAAGGAGTTTAAAGGTCGACAGAATATTATGTGTGGGCCTGCATTCCAGGTTGTCTTATTGTAATTTTATGAATACCTGTAAAAATTCAAAACGGCAGGAATTGCATAATTTAGCTGCCAGGTTTGGATGTAACGTAAAATAAGGGATATGAATAAATACTTTTCCCTTCTTCTTATCATTTTCATTATACAAATTTATTCCTGCAAAAAAAGTGGCGTAGATAATTCAGCCATGCATATTGGTACAAGCCCTGATGTTTATCTGGCAGGTTCTGTAAATGGTTTGGCGGTCTACTGGAAAAACGACAGCGCTTTCTACCCACCCGGAGGTGACAAACTGGTGGGCATTTATGCTTCCGGGAATGACGTATACGTGGGTGGTACGGCATTTAAAACAGGTACAAATGCTGTGGCGGCTTACTGGAAAAACGACAGTCTGGTAACCGTGTCTGATGGAACGAATTCGGCATTCGTATATTCTATGTTTGTATCGGGAAATGATGTGTATTTGTCAGGCATTGAGGATGTGCTCGTTCCGGTAGTGATGGGGTCAGTAGCGAGATACTGGAAAAACGGGACCACTGTAGTTCTACAAGAAACCGGCAGTGACGTCGCCTATGGCATTTTTGTATTGGGCAATGACGTATATGTAGCCGGGGACGGAAATATAGCTGAATACTGGAAAAACGGCAATGCTGTTGTATTGGATACAACGAGTTATTCATATGCCACATCTGTTTATATTTCAGGAAATGATGTGTATGCAGCAGGTAACATATTTAGCGGAGGCCATTATATTGCAGCGTACTGGAAAAACGGAAATCGGGTAATTCTTTCAGATACTTCCCGAAATGCCAATGCAACATCCATGTTTGTAAACGGAACCGATGTATATGTAGCAGGTTTTGAAAGTAATGGAACAAATAATGTAGCGAAATACTGGAAAAACGGTGACGCTGTGAGCCTGACAGATGGTACCCAGGATGATGCTGCCACATCCATATATGTATTCGGTAATGATGTTTATGTAGCCGGAATGCAAAACGATGGATATTCAGTTGCACAATATTGGAAAAACGGGATACCTGTAATTCTTTCCAATGTGGCAAACAATACATTTACCTCGTCCATATTTGTAAAATATCCTTAGTAAGAGCTGATTTGATAATCATTTCAATCAGTTTATTGACAATTTTTCATCAACAATAAATGGGAATCCCCAAAAGCCATTTTTAAAAGTTAAAATCAGAAAATTAGATTTTTTGATTTCTGTTTCATCCGAATTTGGAACCGGAATTTCTTTCTGAATCCCGTTAAAGTTGATAGCTACGTACAGAAGATGATATCTATAAGTTTCAAACCTGGCTAAAATCGGGTACTTTGTTTGATGAGAATCAGATTTCGAAAAATGAATATTTGTCCAGAAGAAAAGTGCACATATCAATGATCCATAAACGACCGAAACCCAAAGCCGTTGCTGCCAGATATCCGATCTCTTTCTATTCGTCACCTGACTATATTTTAATCTGATGGTTCCGATTGCCAGGCCTGTAACAAGGGAACCGGACAAAACACATATAAATGGGATAATTGTACGATTGTATTGCCTGCCCGAATAAACAAAAGCAATAAAAGCCAAAAGTCCAATAAAAATAACCAGCCACGCCCTCTTCTTATCCCGCAATAATCGGGATTTCCGTTCTTCTTTTGTAAGTATCGTTTTGTTCATTATTTAATTTAAAAATGCTACAGGAATTATCGTCAGTAATCAAATTAATATAATAACGTGCAGTGGCAAAAAATATTGATCAGAGAGACAGAAACGTCATTTCGCAAAACGCGAATTATAAACGGCTGCAAATTCCTTGGTAAAGTCAGCCAGTTTGGTAGGTCCCCAAACTTCCGGTATATGCCGGTTAAAATCTTCAAATAATATTCCACTGCTGATGGCATGACCCATTTCTACATAAGTGCCCGCAATAGCGCCGGACATACCGGCAGCGCTCATTCCTGCGAATGATTCCTCGTCACTAAATTGTACCCAGGGGAGTGCCGGTTTACCAATGGCAACTCCCAGTATTTTAACTATTTCAGAAATCTCACGTTCATCGCTCACAACGTACCGGTGACTCTTGCCTTCAAATGAGTTTTGCAATTCCCCGGCTGCTACAGTTGCAATATCGCGCGGATGCACCATGACCAATTTTGTTTTAGCTCCATAGTTATTGCCCATTATTCCCATGTTCCGGATCGTTCCCATATCAAAGAAAAAATTGATAAAGAAAATACCTGCCCGCAAATGTTTTCTTTATTACCTGATGGATGGCCCTAAGCGCTACAGTGAACTCAAACGGGCGATACCCGCTATCACCGAAAAAATGTTAGCGCAGCATTTGAAACAATTGAGAGAGGATAACCTGATTAACAGAAAAGTGGAGCAGGAGATGCCGCCGATAACTATTTATAGCCTTACACCATCAGCGAAAAAATTAAGCCCTGTTCTGATGGCAATGGCCGACTGGGCTATTAAGGACTCTAAACTGTACAAAGACCTGGCGATGTAGGAAATGATTAAAAATCAGGTTACCGAATCATAAGCCCATCCTTCATACCTCAATCCTTATTTAAAAACCCATCTATATACCCGTTAATTTCTTCTTTCTGAGCTTCTGTTCCGAAACACATTTCTATATGAGAAATTCCAAGCGGTTCTATGATTGTAATATTAAATTCCTTTTGTTCTTCAGGCGTTGGCAAAACACCCATGTCAGGAATGGTATTATATGCCCGGAGTGAAAACACCTCTGGTTTTTTTGTTCTGGGTAATGGCATATGACCATTGTCCAGAGATATTAATTTCGATACCATTTCCGGGTACTTCTGAGCAAAGAGTGCCAGGACATCACCTCCTCTTGAATGGCCTATCAGGGTCAGGTTCTGGCAATCCAGATTGGGATATTTATTTTTTAGGTAGTGAATGGCAAACAAAATACTGTGTACACTTTTCTCCCAACTGGGCTTAAAAGCTTCATAGGAATTTTCGCCGGGATCTAATTCCTTGTCTCCAGGCAACTCGTATTGAACGCTCACAACGGTATAACCCTTCGATGCTAAATGGGAGCTTATATAGGCATAATCTGAATTCCTGATGCCGTGACCGTGGGCAAGGATGACGACTTTTCGATTTTTGCCGCTGTCGATGTTTTCGGAATAAAGTAAAACAGGCACGAGCCGGCGATGGGCTTTGTCCCACAGATATAAAGTATCGGGCTCTCCTGGTTGTTTCCATCCCGGTTTAAAAATGGATATGGTAAGGAGTAAACATCCAATAGCTCCTCCCAAAATGGCCATTTGCCTGGTAATACTCATTGCGGTATTTCTTCATGAAGTTCGGGCCGTTCGGCTAAAGCGGATAATTTTCCTTTACCTTATGCCTATAGCTGAAGGGAGGCTTTGAAGCCAGCTCGTTAAGCCTGGAAATCAGTTCTTCGGAAGGAGGTTTTTGAGTTCGCTCTTGAATTTCAAGTTCTTTAAAAATTGGATCTGCACGTACACCGGGTTCGATAGAAGGTACAGTCTTTGGTTTTGGGTATTTAAGTGGTTTTTTCATTTCGGTGGGTTTTTCTTTAAACTACAAAAAACGTAATGTCTGTTTTGATTTTTATTATCCACATGATGTGCGTATTAAATTAAACCTGCGGGTCTGGGATGTATGCCGTCTCCTCACAGTTTTATAAAACTTTCAACCACTGACCAACAGGGATTTCCTGCCCGGCTATCACCTGTATCAAAAAACCGGATTGATTCGCTGACTTCACCGTCTTCAAAACCTTACGGGTGGTTTAACTTTGGGATCAGGTATGATTTTTCACCCCCTCGTAAAAAATGAGAACAAAAATTATTTTCTTCTTCATGATCATGTGTACAAGGGTTGAGGCACAAGACGAATGGCTCGCCATATTAAATTATTCCAACCTGTCAGTAAACAGAATCTCCAATATAGCGGGTGTAACCTGGGTCACCGCCGACAACAGCACTTATGACGAGAATAATCAGCGCTTCTTTTTTCAGGGCAATGCTAACAGAACACCTCCATGGTATTTGTATACGGTCAGCGCTGTTACTGGTGCGACCCTTTATGACCCTCTTTGTCCATCCAACATGGCAGGACAGGTTGAGGGATTGCAATATGATAATGGAGATGATACCCTCTATGCTCTTTATTCAGGAGGAGGTGGAGTATCCTTGTCTTGGATCGATCCCTCCACCGGCGCAGTGCATATAAAAAACACCCTTCCTGGTTATAATGGATATAGCTGGAGCACCTACGACAGAAAAGACCATCTCTATATAGTAAGCGATGGCACGAGCATGCTTGTTATCAATGCACTGACCGGCGCTATTCTCTACAATCCTTCACTTGGAAATGTTCTGGATATCGTTTATGATAACCTCAATGACAAACTCTTCGGTATTGATCAGTCGGCATCACAATTTGATTCAATAACTCTTTCTACCGGAGCCCTCCATCCAATGGCAGGCCTTCCGTCACTTTCTCTGCCATATTTGAATGCATATACCATCGATGAAATTGCCGGCAGATATATATTTCTCGGAATGGATCTCTCTTCGCCAGTCTGTATCTCGAACTATTTATATGTACTCGATATCAATACCGGCGCAGTCATATCCAAAACGCTTTATCCATATGCGCAGAGTGCGACCGTAATCAGTGACCAAAATCTGATTGAATATAGTTTTGATAACAAAAGAGGAACCCTGTACGCACTGAACTGGCACCCTCCGGTCAGTCTGCCTGTTGTTACCATTTCAGCTGATCCTAATCATCCCTGTTCAGGTGAAGGAGTAAGTTTTACTGCGACACCCGCAACAGGTGCAACCAACCCTTCATTCCAGTGGCAGCTGAACGGGATAAATGTGGGAACTAACGCGGACACATATACGAATATTGACCCTGCAGCCGGTGATTCCATCAGGTGTATCCTTACTAACAATCCTTCCTGTGCAGTTGGTTTAAAAGATACATCGAAGGCGATCGGCATAGGACTGGCACTCAACGGGAGCGTCTCGATCAGTTCTCCCAATGCTTCCGTCTGCAGCGGAGATACCGTTCTTTTTACAGCAGCTTCGGTAAACGGCGGCGTTTCACCTTCGTTTCAGTGGCAGATAAATGGTGTCAACACGGGTTCGGGTAAGGATACCTTACAGTGTACGTCATTACAAAATGGTGATGAAGTATCCTGCATCATGACGGTCGATTCGACATGCAGTATTCCCTATACATCCAATAAAATCACGGCCATTATAAAAAACCTTCCGACCGTTTTTGTTGGAAACGATACGGTGATCTCACCGGGGCAAAGCATAACGATCCATCCGACCATTTCAGGGTCCATCAATTACTACCAGTGGACGCCACCAACATGGCTGGATAATCCCAACAGCGCAAACCCGGTCGCATCGCCTGTCACTACAACAACTTATCAGCTGACCGTAACCTCAGTAGACGGTTGCGCCGCCTGGGGGAAATTAAAAATAACAGTGTACCATCCATTGAAAATGCCCAATGCATTTACTCCGAATGGTGATGGAATCGATGACGTGTTCCGGATTCCACCGCAGGTTGCCCCAACAACTATAAAATCATTTAGTGTTTTTAATCGCTGGAGCCAGCGATTATTTTATACGAACAATAGTGGTGTTGGATGGGATGGATACTTCAATGGCGAGGAACAGCCTTCAGGTACCTATGTCTGGATGATACAGTATACAGACGCGATGACGGGTAAATTCGAAACAGCCAATGGAACAGTAATACTCATCAGATAAGATTGATAAAAATCGGTAGAAAGAATGTTTTTATAAAGATCGTTATTTTTATACTCATAAAAACTAATCCAGTGAATAAAAAATTACCAGTTATCGGAGCGTTTTTCATGGCGCTTGTTTTTCTGCATGATTCCATCTTCGCACAAACGAAGGATACAAGCATAACTATCCGCCAATCGTCCTATTTCAAAGTGCCGCCGGAAAAGGTATATGGTATCCTTCTCAGCTCAGAGGAATTTAGCGCTTCCACAAAAAAATCATTTGACATATTCACTGCAACTTCAGCCAAGATTGATCCGGTGGTGGGCGGGGCTTTTTCTTTATTCGACGGACATATAACCGGTCGCATTCTCGAGATGGTCCCAAACCAGCGGATTGTGGAAGCGTGGCGGGTGGTTGACTGGCCAGCCGGGGTCTGGTCCATCGCGCGTTTTGACCTGAGCACGGAAGGTGCGGGTACCAGTCTGAATTTTGAACATGTCGGATTTCCTCAAGGTCTGAAAGAACATTTATCTGAAGGCTGGCAGCAGCATTACTGGGATGCGATGACTAAATATTTTCAATAAATTAATTTCGGAGATGTCATTTTACTTTTTTTCTTCCCAATCTAATCCTGGAAAGTCTCGAGGTTAGTTTTTTAGGTGAGGAAAATATTGCAAACAATATTATGTATAAAAAAATAGAAACTACAATAGACACAAAACAAAGGAAAAACGCAATCAATGTATAAAATATGCCATAACGATAAATCAGTTTGTAATCATAAAACGATTTCCGTTGTTCTTCTTCTATAAGGTGATGATTATAGGCATAAGTACAGATGCCATCGGCAGCAATTGCTATCAATACATAATTGAAGCCATAAATCGCCAATGCCGTTCCGTTTTCTTTTTCAAGGTATTCAGCTAAAACAGCTGTTGGAAATGGTGTAAGCGTTACGACGAATAATAAAAAACCATTTACCCACATAAAATTGGTGTCAATTTTCTTAATGTATTCAAACGCAACATGATGATTTATCCAGCAGATCAGTATAGTTACAAATCCAATCAAAAATGCAAGAAAATATTGCCAATGGGTAAGACATGTCTTTAACAACCCGTCATTCGATTGAATATGTAAAATTTGAATCAGTTCCAATACTAAAACTGTAATTGCAATAGCAAAAACAGCATCGCTGAATGATTCAATTCTTGTAGTTTCTTTTATCCTGATGTCGTTCTTTTTATGGTCCACATATTTAAAATTTATTTCGTATGGAGTTTAAACTGTTGCATGTAAAACGCATAGTATTCGAGACTTGCTACTATGTCCGCATTTATTACATCCAAGCCTCACTGAGGCCCAATAAAAATTACTGCGATGAAGTTAAGAACAAAAGCTCAATAGAATGGAGTCTGACCGTTGTGGATACATGCAGTGCCAACTGGCCCTATAACTTATCAATTCCTATAAATGTAAATCCCCTTTCTTTTAAAACAGGGACCAGCAACTTTACCGTTTCATATGTTCTGTTATTCAGCCGCATGTTTTCAATATCAGATGTTGAATCATGCATCAGAAATAATCCGCGGTTGGTTTTTTCAATTTCAATTAAATAGGCAGCAGCGCAATCTTCTGCTGATAAATGCCTGTCCCAAAAAGCATAATCGTTGCCATTCACTTCCCAAAAAAAAGGTCCGACATAGGTATGGGACATTGTAAATTCCTTATTTATAAAATCTGACATTTCAGGTGTCCACTGACCATAGGGAGCCCGGAAATAAACCGGCTTATCAGGAAGGATGTTTCTGATCAGATCATCTGTCGATTTTATTTCTTCCAGGCATTTTGCCTTTTGACCATTCTCAAATAAAGCCTTCATATCAGGGTGATGGTAGGTATGGTTACCTATAAAATGACCCAGCCGGTTTAATTCAGATAAGATGGAAGGATATTGTTTAATAAACCTTCCAACGCAGAAAAAAGTGGCAGGTATGTTTTCTTCATGCAAATAATTCGCAAGCGGGAGTGTTTTTGGACCTGGTCCATCGTGCAATGTTTCACCTGGCCCATCATCAAACGTAAAACAAAAAGTCTTCTCCGGAAGATGGAGACCAGTAATTTGTTGTAATGAAAACATGTCTGCGAATTTACTAAAATCTAAACACGCAATTATTTATATGACTTTCTTCTCATGAGCCAGAGGGGCCTGGCACAACATTATTATTTCGAAAGTGTTCTGATAATTCCCCGGCCATATCGGGTAAATACGGGAAAATTCCAGCCTTTTGGCATACTATGGCAGAATCACGGACGATTAACCGCTTATTTGGATAACGGCTCGTTTATTGGCCTTGTATATATGTATTCATCAAAAACTCAATTTTATTTATGAACTCTATTTACATAAAACGTGTTTTAAGCACTTCACTTTTTTTAACAGTAATTTTTCTGACCAGCACGGCCCGGGCTCAGAAATACAAATCGATGTCCGATACCGTACGACTGAACAAGGAGTACGGGGCGATCAGCCTGGAAATAGCTAAACTAAATACCAAACTGATAGAGGATCAGAACAAGACCGCGGATTACCATGCTAAAACTTCCTCGAGCGCGGATGATGCAATCGCTACAGCTCAGGTCAGTAAGGATCAGGCGAATGTCGCAACCAATGGCAATACAACTGACACAAAGAAAGCTGTGAGTGATGCCAAAGACGCCGACAAAAAAGCAAACAATGCCAAGAATGCCGTGTCGGATGAAAAGAATAATAACAAAAAGATCGGCCAGCTTACCGCGCAGATCGAACAAAAGCAAAAGTTGCTGAGGGATCTTGATTCGCAACGTGCGGCAATCATGGCGGGCTCTGTGTCCGCAAATGCAACTTTACCGGACTCAACAATTAAACAATAATCAGACTAACTTCAATTCGCTATTATTGAGAGTGCATATTTCATTTGCCCATCTGTTTTTTCAATTATGTCGCTGATGGTTATATAAGATGGATAATCAGGTAATATGCCATTCATATTATGGCTTAACTTTTTAACCGCCATGGTGTATTTGATCATCGGGATCCTCACTGTAATCCCGGTATTGGGTAAATTCACCATCGCCTCATCCCCCGATGTGTTACCATAATACCCGCCGCCGCATTCTTCCCCAATGAAAACGCCTCTGTTGTTGGATTTAACTATAGAAGAAAATTCTGCTACGCCTGAAAAACTGCGACCGTTCATAAGTATATATACACTTCCGTTAAAGCTATTATTTTTTGGCTGCTGGAGACCTAAATTAGGGTGACCTTTCTCCGGGAATTTCTCTGAAACCGTTTCCTGAGATGCGTAATACATGAATGGCTTTTGTGTAAGGTAAGCATACAACATTTCACCATTGCCATCATTACCACCCTGGTTGCTGCGAACATCTATCAAAAGCTTCTTAATTTGTTTTTTTCTGATATCTGTAAAGGATGAATCTAAGAAATTGCTGAAATTCTCACCCGTCTGGTCAAGAAAACCATCAAAAAATGATTTCAATGTAAGTACGGCTATGTTATCAGTTGTATAACTTAATTGAAGGTATTTCGCCGGCCTTGAAAAGGGACTGGTACAAAAAATATTATTCATAAAATCAGCCTGTAGCTTCGCTGTTCTTATTTCCCCTGTTTTTGTTTTATATCGAATATCATAACTGTTATATGTTCCGTACACGATACTGTATAATAGTTGAAAATCTTCGGGCATTTCCCAGTTTTTACGGGATTGAATACCCGCATCTGAACATATATAATCAAATAGCCGAAGTATTATTTCATTCATCGAATGGTTATTGATGGATATGATTTCTGTTTCCGCCAGACTGGTATTTTGTTTACAACAAAAAATAAAAGCCCTGTTATGTATAAAAAACACCATGGCTGGGAAGACTTTTGAGTTACTCATAAAATCATTCAATACCTGCCCTGGCATCCGGCAATTGGTGTGACCGTCTTCAATAGATGCCAAAACAAATCTCGTCAGTGCAAAAAATTCTGGTATGGTCATGCTATCCTGTATGGATGCGTAGCAACTGTCAAAAACGTGGTCTATTTCAGCCCTGGTTTTATAAGTATATAACCCCGCATGTACTTTTTGCAATGTGTCTTTCATCAGGAGGAAATCCTGTCTTAATTGGGCTTGCGGTATTTTCTTTAAAGATTCACGGACGGGTTGGCTGAAAGTACTTACGGATGTGATAAAACCAATAAAAATGAGTAAAAGGTTCTTTTTAAAATACTTCATGTGATAAATTATTTTAATCCATCAATGAGGACGGCTATCAATCAGACTGCCCAATGCTAAAAATGTTCCAAATTACTCAACCGGTGCAGCCAAATCCGTGTTTTCGGGTTTGGGTTTTTTGAATTCAAGCTTGCCGAATTTCCAGGTGAAATTGATTCCTATAGAGCGAAAAGGAATTTTGCGTGTACTGTTGACTGTAAAATTGGGACCAAATAGTTCAGTAGTCTGGTTCAGGTATTCACTGAAGATATTAGTACCCGTCAATGCAATGCTGCCTTTCTTTTTCCAGATCTGTTTTCGAAATGCAAGAGTATATGATGAAAAGGAGGGATACTTACCCTGAATTTCATTTCGAGGAGAATTGAAGTTGGCAAAAAACTCACCTGCCAGCGTTGAAGAGAAATTATAGCTCAGGTTCATATTGATCCTGTAATTAAAACTTTCCACTTTCAGATTTGAATCAAGGGTATTGATGCCCTGACGATAAAATAAAAAAATATTTGTCCTTATATTGAATTTTGTATTCAGGTGCAAATCAGAGAATAAATTTACTCCCAGATTTTTTTCAGTACCGATATTCTGGCTCGTACTAACTGCAACATTTTTATACACGGTATCACCCACAGGCAGACTGGCATAATACACCACATAAGGCTGAATATCGTTCTGGTTCAATCTGTAAAAAGCCGAAATCATGAAGGAACCACCGGAGTTTAAATCATAACTCCATCCCAGTTCAAAACGATGTCCTATTTCCGGTTGCAGGTAAGGATTACCCGTTGTAATGTTATAGGGATCCGTGGTATTGATAAAGGGATTGAGTTCCCGGTAATCCGGTCTTTCGATCCTTTTAGAATAACTGAGTTTAAGGGACTGATTATCGTTGAGCTTCCTGATGAGAAAAACAGAAGGCACCCAGGTATTGTATCCCGGTTCCGCAACCTGCTGGGGAATATCAGAAAAAAAAGGATTTAACTCTGTGCGTTCATACCGCAAACCAACTTTCGCATCAAACCAGGTTGACACCGGAAAATTCAACTCTGAATATAATGCATATACCTGTTGCCGGTAACGCAAATAATTAGACAAAGTGGAATCATAAGCGTATTCACCCGTCCCTGGTTGTAAACTCAACACATTTGAAACACTATGAATATCCGTGAATACCATTTTTCCTCCCACGCCCAGCATGACTTTTTTACTGATGGGCTCTGTATAATCCAGTACAATTTCTGTTTCTGCTTCTGTACCCGGGTTCGTATTATTCGTTCCGTAGTAAGCAGTATCCACAGGTTGATTAAACTGTGTGTTAACAGAATTAAAATTATTGTGATCTGAGGAACTATGGATTCCAAAATCCAGTTCGCGGTCTTCCTTATCAAAAGTTCGTTTGTAATCGAGGCTCAGATTAATTGAATGAAGGGAAAATCCGCTTTGCGTTTCACTCGAACTGAGTATGGTTCCAAGAGATGCACCCTGGTTATCAAAGCTTGTCTGGCTTTGGTTTTGCAAAGCGTTATTGCTGTTTCCAAAAAGATTATCATTTACTGAAAAAGTAAAATTGTTTTTCTTTTGCAATGTATAATCGATACTAAGCCCGCTTTGAGCTCCATAACGATAAAAGCGGCTGCTACCATCCTGGTTTAAAATGACCTGCTCATTCAACGATGTATCCTGAGATATACGGGTGCTGGTTAAAGGTGTGGTAGCGGGTATTCGCACATTGCCGTTTACAAATGCATTTACTCCAAGATTTCCGTTCCGGACACTCAGATTAAAAGATCCATTTTCGTTACGGCTCGCAGCAGTCAGCGAAACACTGCCATTGATACCCTTTGCCGAATTGTGCTTTAATATAATATTTATAATACCACCCAAACCTTCCGCATCATACTTTGCACCGGGATTGGTGATCACTTCAATACTTTTAATCTGACTGGCAGGAATGGATTGCAGCACATCTGCGATGTTACTGCCGAATGCTGTTGAAGGTTTTCCGTCGATCAGGAAACGGATACTTGTACTACCTGCCAATTCAACGTTTCCATCCACATCCACTGAAACCTGTGGAATCTTTTTTAAAATATCCGTCACTACACCTCCCTGCGAACTAAGGTCTTTTTCTGCGTTGAAAACCATTTTATCCAGTTTGTTTTCAATGAGCTTTTGTCCACCAATGACCGTAACTGCCTGTAAGGCTGCGGCCTTATGATTTAAAACGATGCTGACCCGTTCATTATCATGTTCCTTATCATATGCTTTTGGGGACAGTTTTAACGCCGAATATCCAATCGCTTCAATAAATAAAATGTAAGTGCCATTCTCGGTGAGGGGTATCTTAAAGACGCCTTTTGCATCCGTGACTGCGCCTGTGATGGTTTTATTTGTTTTCAATGACTGTAAACTGACCGAAGCATATTCAATTGGCTGAAGTGTAGCGGAATCTTTAACGACCCCCGATATCACACCGCTCTGCGCATAGCCTGCAGATCCCCCAGCCAGTAATATGAAAAAGAGCAAATTTCTAAACCATTCAGGTCTCAATTCAATAAAATTTGTTTTGTTAAAGTTGATTCTGAAATCTGTAGAAACCCTGTGTGCATTCTGTAGCAGGAAGTATCGACAAATGAGCGGGCGCAAGATAATGACAGATTTTGGGGAAAATCTGTAGTTCTTACTACTGTCTTCATTCTTGTCACCCTTCTGTTCTCAGACTCTTGACCGGATTGGCGATTGCGGCTTTTATGGATTGAAAACTTACTACCACGATGGTTATTATCAGTGAACCGATTCCTGCTGCGAGAAATATCCACCAGGAGAGTTCTGCGCGGTAATGATAATTCTGCAGCCAGTTATTCATGAGATAATAAGCAAGCGGAACAGCAATAATAAAAGAAATAGCTACGAGCATCACAAAATCTTTCGAAAGCAAATTCCATACGTTGAGCACCGACGCCCCCAGAACCCTTCTTACCCCAATTTCTTTTTTGCGTTGCTCTGCGACATATGATGTTAACCCAAATAGACCCAAACAGGAAATAGCAACAGCCAATATGGCGAAAAAACTTGCCAGTTTGCTGACGCGTTCTTCGTTCATGAATTTTTTTTCATAATCCTCATCAACAAATGTGTACGAGAACGGCTGGTCGGGATTGAAACTTTTAAATATTGGCTCGATCTTGCTCAATGCATCTTTTGTGGTTGCATTTGAATTGATTTTAAGAATTGTAATATTGCCCGCATAATTCAGTACGCTGTAAATAGCCGGAGTTACCTCATCATAGGGAGAGTTCATCACCATATTTTCTACAACACCGACCACTGTATATTTTTTATCCCACCATGTTAATATCGTCCCCAAAGGATTTTTCAGATCCATATAACGTACAGCCGCTTCATTCAGAATAAATGCTGAAGAATCCGATGCGAAATCTTTTGAAAAACTGCGACCCTCTTTTATTTTCCATCCTATTGTTTTACCATAATCAAGAGAACCGTTCACTACTCCGAAATCGGTAGACAGGTTTTGATCTTTGCCCGGCCAGCTTATTCCGCTCGTACTGTTCCAGATTCCTGTGGTCGGGCTTTCTGCTTCTGCAACAGAAGCGATTACTCCTGTTTTCAACAATTCATTTTTCAATGCATTAAAATGATCGTGCATATTTTGATTCATTCCCGGGATGCTTATAAGGCCTGCACGGGTATAGCCAACGGGGCGATTTTTTGCAACCTGAATCTGACGGTAAACAACAATTGTTCCGATGATGAGTATAACTGAAACCGTGAACTGTAACACCACAAGCACTTTGCGTGGAACTGCTGCAAATCTTCCAGCCTTGAAGGTTCCTTTTAATACTTTTACCGGTTGAAATGAAGACAAATAGAATGCGGGATAACTTCCGGCGATGATCGCTGTGATGATCGCAAAACCAAATCCGAGCAACCAGAAAAAAGGATTGGTCCATAAAATCGACATTTGCTTATTTGATACAAGATTGAAAAACGGAAGCGTTAACTGAACGAGCAATATCGACAATGCAAAGGCAAAAAGGACAGTCAGAAATGATTCATTAAAGAATTGGATAATTAACTGGCTGCGGAGCGATCCGATGGTTTTGCGAATGCCGACTTCTTTTGCACGTTTTTCACTTCTCGCTGTACTAAGGTTCATGAAATTTATGCATCCCAGCAACAAGACAAACACGCCGATGGTTCCAAACATCCAAACATATTGAATTGCGCCGCCAGCATTCACTCCATTCTTATATTCAGAATATAAATGAAATTTATCCATCGGTTGTAAAAACAATGCAGGTTTCTTTTTTGCAAGTTGCGGATTGACTCTTTTCAGTTTGGCATCTTTAATTCTGGCGTTAACCTTATTAATGTCCGCATTAGCATTAAGCTGAACAAATAAGGTGGTAAAATTGGGCCGCCAGGGATCCGGCATTGTCCGGAATCCTGAATCAATATTAGTCAGGAAATCAACTGTAGAAACAAAATTCAATCCGGCAAGTGTTGAGTTGCGTGGAAAATCTTCATACACTCCGGTTACCTTAACCGGCGGTTGATTATCCATTTTTATTATTTTATTAATTGAATTTTCATTTCCGAAATACGCTTTTGCTGCTGATTCGGAAATCATTACAGATGCAGGGTCATTAAGACCTTCTCTGTTTCCCTGCAACATTTTGAATGAAAACATTTCAGGAGCTTCCTTTTCAAAATATCCCCCGTTATCTTTAAACTTTTTATCGTTAATGTCAATAATGTGATCGCCCCAGTTTATTACCATCACGATATGTTTAAAATCGCTGCCATAATTTTTTCGTAATTCATCAGCTAACGGGTAAGGAACGGCGGTCCATGTTTGCACTTCACCGTTATTGGTTACATTTTGTATAACCTTTGCAATGCGATTGTAATTATCAAAATATTTATCGAAGGAAACTTCATCATAAATCCACAATCCAATAAGCATTGCCACAGCCATTCCAAATGATAAACCTGCAATATTGATAAACGAATGCATCTTATTTTTGCTGAGATTTCGCAAAGCGGTTTTGAAATTATTTTTAAACATATAGCTGGTTAATTATTAAGTATTAATTATTAATTGTTCACTGAAGATTTACCTTAGGAATAAATGATCCACTTTGAATATCCAACGATATACCATATAATATAATTTTGATAATCAATGGTTTAAGATGATATTATGGGATGATACTGTCCGTTTATGCGACAGGAGTGTTCATTTGCAGACTACTTAAGTATTTTCTCCACCCATTTCTTTGTTTCATTTACCAGCAATGACATCACATCATTTTTGCCGGCTTTAAAAGAATGATCTGCTCCTTCAAATTTTACTAAGGTGGCTTTCCGCAATGATTCGCATACTTTTTTAATGAGTGGCCAGGTTGCCAGCGTATCTTTTGAACCCTGCAAAAAAAGCATGGGTATTTTCAGCTCTTTCAGATGATCCGCGCGTTCAGTGGATGGTTTGCCGGAAGGATGAAGTGGAAAGCCATAGAAAATAATGCCTTTAACGGAAGGGTCCGGATGGGCTGCCAGGAATTGTGAGCTCATTCTTCCCCCGAAAGATTTGCCTGAAACAAACAGTGGCAGTTTGGGGTTTAATGCACGCGCCTTCACAATAGCAGCTTCTATCGTCAGGTGAGCAATTGCCGGAGTATCCGGTCTGCCTTTTTTGTGTTCCGCAAAGGGAAAATTAAAACGTAAGGTGGCGATGCCCACTTTTGCGAGAGCTTCAGCCAGCGTTTCCATAAATGAATGGTCCATACCCGCACCGGCTCCATGTGCCAGCGTGAAAATGCATATGGGTTTTTCAGGCACTATATATTTGGCTGAAACAGTTCCTGCCGAAGGGGAAACGTCCAGTTTGAAGGATTGTGAATTCATGGTCGTATCAAAATTAAAATCATGTCCTCTCATTTGTCCTGTATAACTTATTTTTCTTTTTGGCTATCAAATAACAAATCGAAATAATACACCATGATAACAAAGGAACAATGAGAAATTTAAAGGCTGTCTTCACCCCCTTGGGTTCTAATATACCGCTGTATCCTGCCAAAGAAAAAAATGTGATAAACAGCATTAGAATATATAGCGTCTTTCTTGCAAAAAATGACCATCGCTTAGAAACCGCATTGAGTAAAAGGAGAACCATGAAAGGAGAAATAACCCAGATCACGAAAATCGCATCCAGAATAATAGAAGGATTTTTATGACCCGCATAAAGTGTAAATCCGATTGAACACGCCGCCCCAAACACTATAGCCAATACGGCTACTGTACGCAGCGCGATTATTCTATTATCACCGACTGTTCCGGCTTTCATGACTTCTTCACTTTTGTCATAAATATAAAGATACATCGGTTCCAAAAGACCTCCTTCATCTCCCGATTAATTCTTCGTCAAATATCAAAAAAGCCAACGCCATTATCCACGTCAGTACATCGACCAAATAACCCGGTTTGTCGAAAATAATTTTCCTCTTTCCGGTGTGGGGCTAGATTAGTTATAAAAAAAATGAAAAAATCACTCGCCTTAATTGTTCTTTTTTATTCTTTGGGCAGTTATGCCCAGCGAAGTACAGAAACGGCAAAACAGGAAATCAGAAAGGTCGTGGCTACCTATTTTAACTCCGTTGACCATAAAGACAGTGAAACGTTTTGCAATTTGTTTGCGTTGGATAGTGTGTCTTTTTTCGGCGTTGATGCTCCTGATACTTACCAGGCATATCTTAAAAAATATCCCAATGCCCGGCTTTTTTTTAAAGACAATTATAAAAGCTTCATACATTTTGTTGTTTCTTCGGACAAAAAGGCGGAAGAAAAATATGGTAACCTTTAATGATCCGCAAGTCACACCGGATACGACTCCAAAAAGCTGATTATAAATTCGCCTAATAAATTTAAAGGAGTAACGGTACAGAATATATCAATTAAAATACTACTTTCGTATAGTGAAGAATTATTGGAAAATATCAATCAAAAAGCCGTCAGCACTGCTGTTTATGGCGGTGATGATGTTTATCAATGGCGTAAAGCTTTTCCATTCCCATCACGATACAGAAAATTTCTCTTCACGTTCTTCCATTAGTTCCTATATTAATTCAGACTTTTCTCTCCATCAGGTTTCGCAGGATAAACATTGTCCGATCTGTGATTTTAGCCTGATGAAGGATGCGGATATGGCTCATTCCGATATTCCTCTCTTTATCCGGGTATCAGGGAATGCATTCTTTTCTTGTCCGCTTCCTCATACCCTTCATCAATTTTCCATTCCCGGCAAGGGCAGGGCTCCTCCCTTTTTTCTTTCCTGATGCCTGTTTTCTGATATAAGATGAATCCTCGTGCATTGCACCTGGATTTATAAAGGCATCCGGAAGATTCAGAACAATTATGTCTTTCTTCATTTCCTGAACGCGGTTATATAAATATAAACGCCATGAAAAGACTTAAAAAAAAGATTACAGCCGTTCTGCTGATCATAGCTTTTACTCAAAAGCTGGGGCTCGGGTTATTCATACATGCCAGGTTTCATGAAAATTCTTTTGGGTTAACCAATGATACAAAAAACCCGGGAACGCATCTTCAGCAGGTCAGATGTACCTGTATTGAAGATGCGATGATTCCTTATGCAGCCACCACGGCATCTATTATCATCCATTCTCCTGTAAAATATTTTTTCAATTACTGTAACGGTCTTCGTGTTTTATTTTCTTCTGCCAAAAAAATATATTATAGTCTTCGTGGTCCCCCCACAGTTGGTGACTTTTTATAAACAAGACTGACAAATTCAGCCTTAATAAGAATTGACCGGCACTGCCGGAATTGAATCATTGTTTTCATTAAAGAATAATTCTATATGCAAAAGTTATTTTCTGCACCACGCGGATATTCAATAATATTTTATCTGTTCATGCTGGGTCTCTGGGGATGCAGCAAGTCGCCACAGACCGTTACGCCTGCACTTCCCGGGAATGAGTTTTTAACAACAGTGGAACTTTATCTTCAAAATTCCACCAACCCGGCAGATATTCAGACTGCAGTCTGGACGCAGATAAGTCCTTCTACAGGTATTTACCAGCCAGATTCAACTTACGTTAACCTGGCTCAACTAAATCTCAAAGCCAATACCACGTATAACGGTCAGGTTTATATTTTCGATGAAACAAAAACTCCCTGGGATACTGTAAGTATTGAAATCAAACAAAGGGAAAATTATCATCTTTTCTTTTTTCAGGTCTCGCCCATTGCTTCTGCAAATGTGATCATCAGCAATACCACGCCGAATATTCCTATGACAGATTGGAATACCGGTTTACCTGCTTCCGATACTACAGCAGGCGGCGTATCCGTCAATGAAATATTGAGTCCTCCGGGAACTGCATTGAATCTGACCGTATCCAGAACGGATATGGATACGAATAGTCCTCCTTTGCAGATAGGTCTCACGGATCAATTTGTTACAGGTGCTTCCAGTTCGGGAATTCTCAGGGTGGTCTTGAGACATCAGCCCAATGCAAAGAATGGAACGTATGACCCGGGATCTACCGACCTGGATGTGACGTACGCAGTTAGTATTCAATAATTGAATGTGGGATTAATTCAACTAAATGAACTATTATGAAATCAATAAAAATAATACTGTTTATAGTAGCTTTTTCGCCGGTTATTATTTGTCGGGGTCAGGAGAAAGGAAACAGTTTCATCGGTTTAAGCGGAGGCGCTTCTTTTCCTATTGGTAATTGGGGTAAAGTAACACCTGCCTCTTCATTAATCAGCCTGGAGGGAACAGTAACTGATATAAGTGGCTACGCTAACACGGGAGCATTCGGAGCTATCGATGGAGCCTGGTTTTTTTCAAAACATTTTGCTGTTGGTGGTATGTTTAAATATGGAACATATAACCTACATGGAATGGATTCACTGTCCTATAGTTATGACGCGTCATTTGATGTCGATACGACAAGACTTACTCATACCGAATATAAAATGTGGAGTATTATGCCAGGTTTGTACTATCAATTAATGATTGCAAAAAAACTCTTCCTGACTGCAAGAGGACTAATCGGCATATCCAATGCGTCAACTCCTCAGATCACAGTGACGATTGAAGATGGAGGAGTTTTTGATCCCCCGATAGTTCAATATTCTTCTTCCAAAGCCAGCTTAGCTTTTGATATAGGAGCCGGGTTACGTTACGAAATAACGAAGTGCTTTGCAATAGACCTGAAGGGCGATTATTTTTATACAGATCCGGATTTTACAATCAACAACTCAAGTCGGATCAATAATGCCGGCCGGGAGATAACTGAATATCATCAACCACTGTCATCATTCAATGCTTCCCTCGGAATTGCCTATATGTTTTCCAGGAAATAATCATTCTTCAAAAGACCGTCAAAAGAAATTTTGACGGTCTTCATTATGCTAACATCATGACTATAAAAAAACACTGGTTCCTGATATTATTCGGCGTGCTCAGTTCTTTGTTATCCCATGCTCAGCAATTGTCATGTTCGCTGGTTATCAAAGGCAGTATTTCGCTGAGCGATTCTACCAATCCTGACCTGAGTTCTGTATCCGTTTATATCAGGCAAATCAACCGGCAGATTCAGGTAGAGAGCAATGGAGATTTCATCGTTCGAAACTCATGTGCAGGCAGGTTCGAAATCAGGATCAGCTATGTGGGATACAAATCCATTGACACGACACTTACGATCAGGGATAATACCGCGTTTGGCTTTGTACTGATCAATCAGACACAACTGCTTACCGGTGTTACTATCACTTCAAGAATCCTGAAGAAAAATGAATTGACGGTTGAAGTGAAGGATACCATAGGTGGACTTGCGATAGAAGAAACCCGAGGGTTATCTCTTGGTGAGTCACTCAAAAATATTGCCGGTGTAAATAGTCTGCAGAGTGGACCGAATATTTCCAAACCGGTTATCCATGGTGTTTATAGTAACCGGATACTAATCGTAAATAATGGTGTCCGGCAGGAGGGACAGACCTGGGGTAATGATCATGCACCCGAAATAGATCCATTCATCGCAACCAAATTTTCAGTGATTAAAGGGCCTGCAAGTATCCGATATGGTTCTGATGCAATCGGAGGAGTCGTACTGGTGGATCCTGCAGATATGCCGAGAACGCCCGGAGTTGATGGGAATGTAAATTTTGTAGCGATGACCAACGGACATGTTGGTGTTGGTTCAGCAATGATCGAGCAGGCATTCGGAGATAAACTGGAAGGCCTTAGCTGGCGCCTGCAGGGTACTTTAAGAAAAGCCGGCAATGCGCAGGCTGCTGATTATTACCTGGGGAATACAGGATTTGATGAAGATGATTATTCAGCAACCCTTCAGTATAATAAAGCACATTATGGTGCGCAGTTATATTATAGTATGTTTAATACCAGGATTGGTATTGCGACAGCTTCTGTTGTAGGATCAATAGAAGATCTGTATTCAGCTTTTGCAAGAAGCCAGCCGATTGATACTGCCGGATTTACTTATAACATCGTAAGGCCATATCAAACTGTCAACCATCAGTTGTTTAAGACAAGCGGATATATTGACCTTTCAAAAAACATGGGGAGGATTGAAGGCACTTATGCCTTTCAGCGCGATGTAAGAAAAGAGTATGATGCGGATGTATCTTTTAATGATTCACTGAATGCAAATAATATTCCCGATTTGAATTTCCAGTTGAATACACAAACTGTTGACCTGGCCTGGGAGCATCCTGCCATTAAAAACAAAATTGTGGGCAGTATCGGATTTAATTTTATTACGCATAGTAATATTGAACAGGGAACAAGTTACCAGCAACTAATTCCTAATTTTCTTGACTACGGCGGAGGGATTTATGCAATAGAGAAATTTCAAACAAGAAAATGGATTTTTGAGGGAGGAGTCAGATATGATTACCGGTGGTTGCAGGCTTATGCATTGGATCCGACAAATCCTACTATCGAGAACAAACCCATTTACAACTGGCAGAATGCGACTGTAAATCTGGGTGCAGAATATAAATTCAGTGACCATTTCTCGGCCATGTATAATTTTGGAACTGCCTGGCGTCCTCCACAGGTCATAGAACTTTTTGCCAATGGCATTCATCAAAGTGCAGCTTCGTTCGAGATCGGGGATTCATCACTGACGCTGGAAAAAGCATATAACAATAACCTGTCGTTCATTTTTGGCGGTGAAAAGATATCTTTTGAAGCCGGATTTTATGTCAATTATTTTCATCACTATATTTATTTAAAGCCCGATAGTCTTCCGGTACAAACCATCCAGGGTGCATTTCCGGCATTTACTTATACACAGGTTAATGCTTTATTCGAAGGTCTGGATCTGAACATTACATACGATATAACAAAGCATGTCCGTTTAGTTTCAAAAACTTCTATCGTCAGGGCCCGAAATGAAACTACTGATGAATGGCTGATAAATATTCCTGCTGATCGTTACGATAACTCAATCAGGTATCATTGGGATTCAACCGGGAAATGGAAAAGCTTTTTTATCGGCGTTGGTAATCTGGCAGTATCGAGGCAAACCCGTGTGCCTCCTAATAGTGATTACGTGGCTCCTCCGCCGGGCTACGATCTCTGGGGAATGGAAGCTGGATGTTCCATTCCCTTTTATAAAAGATATATCGATATAAATTTTACGGTAACCAATCTGACAAATGTCTCTTACCGGGATTATCTGAACAGATTCCGGTATTATATGGATGATCTGGGAAGGAACATCAGTCTGCGTTTGATGGTGCCTTTTTGAATTTGAACTACTTTAAATGATTATTTATCTTGAAAAGATATTCGTTACCTGAATCCAATTGGTCTTATTTGGAACTGGCTGCCAACTGACAATTACATAAATAGGTTTCTGGTTCTTAGCAAAGTCAGTGGAATATTGATTGATAATTCCATTTAAATTATCCGAATAATTTAAGACATAATAAGTATTGGGATTAATGGCAGTATCATTCGAAAGATTTAAATAAAAGCCACCGCATTGCGCACAGGATCCATAATTCCATCCGACTATTATGCCATTACTCAGAGGCTGATCTTTTTCGCAGGAAGCAATCAAACTGACTGTAAGTATAAAAACCAATAAACGCATTTTTTTGATGATGGTTGAGAACATGACATAAAAATGCAGTCAACGGTTGCTTTCAGGGGCAAAACGTCATTTGTAGCTGAAAGAGTGGTTGTTTATCTTTATTGATGATTGAAGTATGCATTCACCATAGCTTTTCTATGAGTTGAAATGGACCGGAGATCCCAGTCAGGAAAAAAACATTATTTCTCAAGAGGAGATTGACAATATAGAACGATACTGGAGGAATGCAGTAAATTAGGATACTATGCCCCGGAGTATAATAATTTTAGTTTTGATATTGTTTTTTTCCTTTCATTCAAGGGGATTAAATACGAAAGCTGTAAAAACACCTGTTGCCCTGGATACAAACACGAAACAAACTACGATCCAAGGCCCTGATACGACATCATCGGATTATTTGATTCAGCTGGTGGAAAGCGAAAAGCCATTGAATTCTTATTGGACAAAAAAACTGGCAGGTTTCCGAAATATACTGCTGCCCTACGACTCATCCGGTCAGCTATCCATTGTGCGAAAGTGGCAAATCAATGATTCCATTTCAGTCATCATTTTAAAGAGCTCAGGAGGGACCTATGATCTGGAATATCTTTTATCGATAAAAAATAAACATTCCATTATAAGTGAGATTAAAATCGGCGATAATGGTGACAGCGACTTAAGCCCTGAAAATCCGTATTTCTATACTGAATATAAAATAAGCGACGACAGAAAAATAAAGCTGTTCAACCATAAAGTCACGGGTTCTGAGTATAGTGATGAAAATGATCGCATTTTTTCAATTAAAAACTACACCATACAGGGCAACGGCAAGATTGTAAAGAAATAATGCATAACGCGGGTGTAAGGACAAAAGATAAAATATGAGCTTACACGAATGGGCTAATTTACTTCTGCAACAAATGAAAGAAACAGATGCGCTGCAATGGCTGGCGGTAATTTTAGGTGTAGCCGAAGTATTGCTAGCGAAATCCAATAAAATAGCACTGTATCCTGTGGGTATTGCCGGCACGCTCTTGTCGGTCTACATTTTAATACTGGCTGGCCTTTATGCAGAAAGCCTGCTGAACGGATATTATCTGGTCATGAGTATTTATGGCTGGTGGTACTGGGTTAAAAAGAAAAATCAGCCTCCCGTAAAAATCACTTATTGTGAACGCGGTGACTGGATCAGGGTGATATGGATTGTGGCAGTAGGATTTATCCTGCTCTTTATCTCGTTAAAATTTTTTACGAATTCTTCAGTTCCGTTTTGGGATGCATGGGTCAGTGCGACGGCCTGGGCGGGTATGTGGCTGCTTGCCAAAAGAAAAATAGAAAACTGGATACTGCTTAACATATCCAACCTGTTTGCTATTCCACTGTTAGTTTATAAAAAGCTGCCGCTTTTTGCGGCTCTCACTTTGTTTTTGTTTGTAGTTGCCATATTCGGATATTTTGAATGGCGAAAAATCATTCATCAGGATAAATTGTCATTTGCATGATTGATATCTCACATCCATCTGAATTTATTCCGGAAGGTTTTGTGGATACAATTCGTGACACCGCACTTGAAGCTGAAAAATTAAAACGATTGCATCCTTCTCAGTTAAAAATAATCCTGGAACAAAAATGGTTTCAACTCTTCGTACCGAAAATATTTGGCGGGCTTGAACTCAGTCTGCCGGAAGCCCTGCGATTGGAAGAGGCACTGGCCTGGACGGACGGATCTGTTGGATGGACCGTGACGCTCTGCGGCGGAGCGGGATGGTTTATCGGATTTTTTGATCCCGAAATTGTTTCGCGCATTTATAATGACCCTTCGGTTTGTATCGCCGGAAGCGGTAAGGCCGGTGGCACCGCTAAGAAGGCAGGAAATGGTTATGAAATTACAGGATACTGGGACCACGCCACCGGAGCCAATTACGCAACAGCTTTCACCGCGAACTGCCTGGTGGAAACGGAAGGAGAACAGGTGATACAACCCTTCCTGTTTTTAAGGGATGAAGTCACAATACATCACAACTGGAACAGCATGGGTATGATCGCTACCGGCAGTCACTCTTTCGAAGTCTCCAGGCTCCATGTAAAAAACAACAGGGGCTTTCATATCGGTGGTGAGTATGCGAAACTGCCGCACCCTGTTTATCAATATCCTTTCCTCGAATTTGCGGAAACGACGCTGTCCGTCAATATGTCGGGCATGGCTATGCGCTTTCTTGATCTATGCGCCACATTGCCGCTTTGGGAGAATGCGCGTGAGAAACTGGAGGATGCGAGACTAAAGTTCTATGAGGCAGTACCATTCCTAAATGATATTTCACATGCAAGCCGAAAGTTGGCCACTGCATCCAGACAGGTGGTGAATGACCTCTATCCCTGTTGCGGCCTCAGGGCTGCTGACCCGGATACCGAGATCAACCGCATCTGGCGAAACATCCATACCGCGGGTCAGCACAGTTTGCTGAGTGGATGTTCTGATAAATAAAAGAATATCACAATCCATAAACTAAATCCGCCTGAAATCTGACTATGTCCGGAGCAATAAAATCATTTTGGGGGCGCAGGAATTATATACGGAGGAAGTAAAACCCGGAAATATTTAGCAGGTGAGCAGTGGCACTCGTACTTTTGGTAAAGAATAACACATGATTGGATGCTTTTATTTTTTAATGATAATTTCAAATAAATATGAAAAATAAATCGAAAGAACCAAATATGCATGCATATCCCGAACGGGTACCTGATTTCCAACAGGGAATATATCACGATGGTCAACGACTCGATGAGCCGCATTATCTCGAATGCAAGATTATTCTTAAAGGCGACCGTTTCACCTCGGTGCAGAGCTTCCATGATTTTGGCAAGCTCGTTCGTAAGGCGGCGGATAAGAGTGATGTTGATTTCGACACTTCGGAATTTGAAGGCATGAAACCACAGATCCGGGAAGTACTTTTCATGGATACCAAGGACTTTATGCTCTACAACAATGCATTCATCCTGCGCAGGCGTATCACTTACGAAGATGGCTTTCTTGTAGGCGATCCTGAAATCGTTTTCAAGTTCCGCCACCCCGACATGCAAACTGCAGCGCAGATGGATGTGCGTCCTAATATTTCCGGCAACTATAAAATTATGTTTAAGGTGGAAGCTCTGCCGCTCAAGGATAAAATTGGCAGCTACAGGACACTATTCTCTCATAATGTGGAATTCCCCCTGAGCACGGTACATGAAAAAGATCGTACCGCGATGGCGACTTTGTTACAGGTATTTCCGGCACTAAGAACATTGGAAAATTCCACTTCCAATCAGATTGAATTGGTGAACCATACTGCGGTTGAAGAAGTGCTTTTAGATCTGGGCATGCTGGATTTCGGAAAAGGAGTGGAGGCCAAGGCTAATGCAGCAGTTTGGCGCACGCGTGGTGATCAAAAACAACTTGTCGGTGAATTCTCTTTCCAGTGCAAATTCAAAGGTCGTGAAGAACTTCATGATAAAGCGCTGAACAGGAGCAAGGATTTTTTCTGTACACTTCAGAATATCGCTTCGGAATGGGTCGCCCTCGGCACGACCAAGACCGGTGCGGTTTACCGGTTGAAAGGCAATCCACCCAATGCACATGAATGAAATCATTTAACGCGATATTTCTGTGAAGTGGTTGAACCGCCTGCTGAAAGGCGACTGGGTGGGCATTCACCTCGCGGTAAATGTTTTTGTCGCAACGGTTGTCCTTTGGTTGCTGGTGCGCAAGGTTGCGGGTCTGGATCCGATCTGGGCCATCAGTTCGATGATTGCATCGGTGGATCCAGATGTGAAATTGGCATATAGTAATTTCCGGGCGCGCCTTACTAATGCGATGCTCGGTTGTGTGGTCGGTCTGACCGTCCTTATGGTTGGCGGGTCAACCGAATGGAAACTGCCGTTCGCCCTGGCTGTGACCGCATTGCTTTCTGCTTACGTTGTCCGCGTTAAAGTGATGTGGCGGCAAGCGCCGATCACCGCCGCGCTGGTCATCGCTTCCAGCCTGGAACGACATACATCAAAACTGAGCAGTATTGAGATCGGTCTCCGCCGGGTAGGTGAAGTAATTCTTGGTTGCGTGGTGGGATTGCTGGTCACCTGGCTTATTTCAAAAATTTGGCCGCTGCCTGAAACAGTGAAAAAAGGAAAGTAAAGGTACTCCTCTCCCTGGAAAAATATAATTAAAGCGATAATCTCGGGACAATTATGAAAAGAGTGATCAAAATCAGTTTGCGTTTATTGGCAATCCTGGTTGCTATGCTGCTACTTGCATTGATCGTAATTTCTCTTTATGTAAAACAACATCAACAGCAGTTTATTTCTTTTTTAGAATCGGAAACTGAAAAAGGACTGAACGGAGCAAAGCTTCATATCGGCGATATCAGTGTTGGTTTTAAAAGCAGTTTCCCGCTGGTTGCCCTGACCATTGATAGTATATATCTGCGCGACAGCCTCTGGAGCCGCCACCATCATAATCTGATTTCGGCAAACCAGGTGTATGCTACGATTGACTTCTGGAAACTCTTCCACGGAGAAATAGATATTAAACGCCTTGATCTGGATAAACCGGATATTTATTTCTATACCGATAGCCTGGGTTATTCGAATACTTCTGTTTTTAAAAAAAAGATAAGATCACGTAAAGACAGTTTATCCAATCAGCCTTATCCAATATTCCAGATCAGTGACGCCAAATTTTCTATAGATGAAGGGGTTAAACATAAATTTTTTAGTTTTCATATTCATGAACTGTCTGGCAATATCCTGCGAAAAAAAAATAGTACTGCCCTTGCAATCGATCTGAACCTGGACTGCCTCGTACATGATTTAACATTTAACAAGTTGAAAGGCCCATTCCTTGAAAACAAATCAGTACAGGGTAAATTCAGCATATTGTACAATAGAGATACCCGTGAACTGGATTTTGATAAAATCCAACTGACAATAGATCAGCAGCCTTTTGTTCTCACGGGGAAATTCTTTTTCGGGGAAGCAGGAACTCCTTTTATTCTCTCCTGGGAGACTAAAAATTTATCTTTCCGAAAAGCAGCATCTTTACTTTCTGAAAATATTCAAAAAAGACTTGAGCCTTATGATATTGAAGACCCTATCGACAGTCTTACCGGCAGTCTGAATAATTCCGAAACCCATTACTCCACACCGCTGATCCATCTCTGGCTGAAAGTGGAAGACAGGAAAATAAAAAGCCCTTTTCTTGCTGTCGAACATGCAACCTTTACGGCAACATTTAACAATGAAGCCATAATAAACCGGGGACATGAAGATTCCAATACCGTAATACATTTTTCATCATTTCAGGGCATTTGGGAAAATCTGAATTTCCGTGCTGATTCTGTCGTGCTCAGCAATCTCATTCATCCCAGAATAAAAACGAATGTGATGTCCGAATTTAAACTGGACACGATCAACAAATTTCTGAAAGAAAACGAGCTCGCATTTACACGGGGCAACGGAAAGATAAATCTCAGTTACAGCGGATCACTGGAGAAATTTCATGATAGTTCAAGATTCTTAAATGGCGCGATCACCCTGGAGGATGCAGGACTTCACTATATACCAGGGAACATACTTTTTAACCCCGTCAGTGGTATCATTCGATTTACAGGCAGGAATATGATCGTAGAAAACCTTGAGCTTCATTCAGGCCATTCAGACATGAAGATTAATGGCACAGTGAAAAGCATCTTTTATTTTTTTAATCATCTCAACGATAAATATTCTTTTGACTGGAATGTTGAATCCAACAGGCTGAACCTGGATGACTTCAATAGTTTTCTACAGAAGCAAACACGACCCGTAATAGCGGAAAACAAGAAATCTGCGCAAGACTCATCTGTTTCAGCATATATCAGCAAAATCACATCAGCCGATTTCAATGTCAGATTGAAAGTGAATAAACTGATCTATAAAAAAATTATAGCAGATAGTTTGGTGGCCAACATATCAGTCAAAAGCAATGGTTTGCAATTCAGCGATGTCAGTATGCAGCATGTCGGGCTTTCAATAGACGAAGGTCTAAATCATAAATTATTTGGTTTACGGATACATCATCTGGATTGTAATATACAGGAAGAAGAAAAGAGCCCTGTGCTGACCTTCGATCTGAACCTGGATTGCCTGGTTCAGTCAATGATATTTAATCAGCGTAAAGGATCATTCCTTGAAAACAAATCTTTGCAGGGTGCATTCCGGATTTTGTATAATAAAGATTCGCGGGAACTGGATTTTGACAAATTTGCACTCTCGGTTGATCAGCAACCATTTGTTTTTACCGGGCAATTTTTTTTCGCGAAGGAAGGAACTCCTTTTCTTCTTTCCTGGGAGACTAAAAATTTATCCTTTCGAAAAGCCGCCTCTTTTCTTTCTCCAAATCTTCAAAAAACACTCGGCCCCTACGATATTGAAGACCCAATTGCCAGCCTTACAGGAAGTATGGATAATTCCGAACCACAATATTCTACGCCGCTGATCCATCTCTGGCTGAATGTGGAAAACAGGAATGCAAAAAGCCCGTTTATCACCGTGGATCATGCGTCCTTTACAGCGACTTTTAACAATGAAGCAGTAAGATTTCGCGGACACGAAGATTCCAACACCGTGATACATTTTACTGCATTTGAGGGTGACTGGGAAAACCTGCATTTCCATGCCGATTCCATGGTTCTCAACAATCTTATACATCCCAGGGCAAAAATGAATGTGAGATCCGATTTTAAACTTGACCTGGTCAACAGTTTTCTGAAAGAAAACGAACTTACTTTCAGAGGTGGGAACGGAAAGATAGACCTCGCTTACAGTGGATCGCTCGAAAAGGAATATGACAGTTCAAGGCTGTTGACTGGAAGCATCACCCTGGCTGATGGGTACCTGCATTATGCGCCAAGAAATTTTCGATTTGCTCCGGTCAGTGGTGTGTTGCGCTTTACAGGCAAGGACATGATCATCGAAAATCTGGAACTTCATTCGGGCAGTTCAGACCTGACTATGAACGGAAAACTGAAAAGTATTTTTTATCTTTTTAATCACCTCAACGATAAATATACATTTGACTGGAGCATAACATCCAACAGGCTGAACCTGGACGATTTCAACAATTTTCTACGACCACAGGCAACAATAGCTGAAGAAGAAAAAAAGAAATCCGCACCTGATGCCACAGTATCCAGTTTTATCAGCCAGCTGACAACATCTAATTTCAATATCAGTTTAAAGGCGAATCAGGCGATATATAAAAAATTTGTTGTGGACAGTCTGCAGGCTGTCATTATGCTGAATGAAAATGAAGTACGATTTAAAAATGTGGTATTAAAACACGGTAAAGGCAATATGTATCTTAATGGGTTTATGCAAAACGATACGACCTTCAATTCATTCGGCCTGGAAACACAACTGAACAATATCAATGTGAGCAGCCTGTTTTATGTTTTTGATAATTTTGGACTTCAAACGATGACGGATAAAAACATTCATGGCAATCTGACTGCAAATATCAGTATGGAAGGCCGTCTTACGCCAAATGCGCAGCTGATAAAAGACGGGTTTAAAAGTTCGATCAATTTCAACTTAAAAAATGGCCAGCTTTTAAATTTTCCTCCTTTAGAACAAATTCAGAATAAAATTCTGAAAAGGCGAAATTTGAAGGATGTCCGCTTTGCAGACCTGCACGATTCGATAGAAGTTCGTGGAGAGGACATCACCATAAACCGGATGGAAATCCGTTCCTCTGTTTTAACCATGTTTGTAAATGGGATATACAATATGAAAACCGGACCCGACATGAGCATTCAGGTGCCGCTCAGCAATCTGAAAGCGAATAAAGATTCGGTCATATTGAATAAAGGCACCCAGCGCAATCAGGGCATCAGTGTGCGTTTGCGCGTGCGAAGGGGTGCTAATGGTAAACTGGATGTATCCTGGGATCCATTCGACAAGGCAAACAAGGAAATGAATAAAAATGAAAATCCTGGTTTATAATTCTGAATGCACTGTCCAAAAAATAAAAAACCGGAATATGAAAAAAATATTTTTCTCTCTTTTGGTTTTTGTCAGTTTTGCCAGTTCCAGGCCTCCAATTGCCATTGTCACGCCTCCGCAGCCTCTGGTGGTTGACAAAGACTGGTCACCCATTTTTCAAAAAGGAATAGATTCATGTATTGCCAATAATATTCCGGAATATTTTATCCCTGCTGGCCGCTTTATCTGCAGAGAACCATTAATACTTTCTAAATGGAGTGCGGCTAATGGATATTATGTTCCATTTTCATTAACCATTTTCGGTACAAGCACATTCGCGGGAGCTGATGGATCCGGCACAATCCTCGATTTCTCTTCTATGACTTCAGGATTCGGTATAGGCATCCAGGGAGGAAAAGGAGTTGAGTTAAAGAGAATAAAACTTATAGGAGCATTCAATTATAAATTAAAAAGCGCATATTCTTTTTACAATTCAACCCTGCAGAATTTTTCAGATGGTGTTTGCAGGGATTCTCAATATTCACCTTATTCTGCCATTGTTATAGACCCATTCGGGCCAGCGGTTCCTGCAGACGGCGGTTTTCCGGGAAAGGACGCTTATGGAGAATCACTTAAAAAATATTATAGAGGTCAGAGAAACGGATCCACGGGAACGGTCATTGAAGATTGTTATCTGACGAATTGGGTAATAGGCCTGATCACTTCGCCAAATGGAATAACGCAAAATGCTGAACTTGTTTTAGCAGATAAAATCCAATTCGGCAATATGAAGATATGTGTCGCAGGTTGCCAGGACCAGGAAAAGATGAACCGTGTTTCGAATGTCATGGAATGGGGAGTTGTACATACATGTTTTGCAGCAGGACTATATGGAGCTGGTTCTATTGGTAACTGGAATTTTGATCACTGGAATATTGCAGGATATACAAATCAATTTGTTTACGATAATGAAGGCGGTTATTTTCCTTCTTATTATGAAAATATTTATGCTGAATCCATAGGAAGGTTTGGGACAATCTATTCCGTCAATGGATCAACTGTTTCTAATTCATCTTTCAATTTCGCCGGGTATGTTGAAGCGGGAAGTTACACGGAAGGAATGATCAGCGGGTATGGAGTAACTTTTTCCGGTTGCCAGTTAAGACTTTACGGACAGTATTCGCCTATAACAATTCTCACCGGAGTAGCATCTAATATCATACATTTCAGGGATTGTGCTTTTGATGTTGTTCCTTTTTATCCGCAAACATATCTTTATGGTTATTCAGATTTTTCGAATTGTACCGTTGGACAAGCACATCAAATATTAAATCCTGTTGCACCGCAGAAAGTGAGTTCATTTGCTTACCCTTCAGATATGGCCGCCAAAGCGGTTCCTGTCGATCCACATACACATCTTTTGAATTCGGGGAAAATTGTTTCAGACAGCGCGGTTTCTCTCAATGAGCCGATTGTCGGAACCTATAATTATGTGGATTATAAAATCGTCGGGGTAGTTACTGCAAAAACGAATACCGGATTTGTGATCTCATATATGCCGGCATCTATTGATTCAACAAAGAAATATTCTCTATATCACTGGAAAACTATTCTGAAAAAATAAAGAATCTTATTTTGAAAAGAAGTGGGAAAATTCACTGTATAAAACAAAATCATATGGATACCGCTCGTCGGAGGTTTTTAACCAGCACTACCAAACTAGCTGCTGCTGCAGGTTTAGCCAGCATTGTTCCTGCGTCTCTATTGGCAGCCTCAAAGAGAAAAAATGTTTCCGCCGGCGATACGATCAACATTGCCCTGATTGGTTGCCGTAGCATGGGCTTTGGTGATCTGCTAAATGCTATAAAACAGCCTGGCGTTACCTGTACTGCGTTGTGTGATGTTGACCGTAACATTCTTGACGAACGCACTGCGGATGTTTTAAAAAAACAGGGACGAGCGCCCAAAAAGTATTCCGATTACCGAAAACTTCTTGAAGATAAGGATTTGGATGCGGTGATTATCGGTACGCCGGACCACTGGCATTGCCTGCCTTTTGTTGCCGCATGTGAAGCCGGTAAAGATGTTTATGTGGAAAAACCTTTGGCCAATAGCATTGCCGAGTGTGATATTATGGTGAGGGCAACCAGGAAATACAACCGGGTAGTGCAGGTGGGCATGCAGCAACGGAGCGGTCCGTTGTTTAAAAAGTCTATGGAACTTATTCAAGATGGTGCCATCGGACAATTAAGAAAAGTAAACATATGGGGTAATTTTAATTATGGCATTGGCGAAATTAAAGCGCCTGACAGCGCCGTACCTGTGGGCGTTGATTATGACATGTGGTTGGGACCCGCTCCTTTAAAGGCATTTAATAAAACCCGGTTTCACGGTAACTGGAGAATGTTTTGGGACTACGGAGGCGGTCTTGTTACCGACTGGGGTGTGCATTTAATTGATATTGGCTTGTGGGCTAAAAACATTGTACAGTTGCCGATTTCGGTATCGGCGACCGGTGGCAATTTCGCCTATCCGGATCACGCACATGAAACTTTTGATACACTTAATGTTATTTACCAGTTACCGGATTATACCCTCAGTTGGGAGAATACAGCCGGTACAGAGAACGGTCCTTATGGCTTTCCCTACGGCCTTTCTTTTATCGGTAACGATGCAACGTTGATCCTTAACCGCGAGAACATGGAGTTTTATCCTGAAACGCAGAATGGCAAACCCAAAGTTGCTGCCCGACCAAAAGAGACAGGTGATGACAGTCACGAACTGCATATGCAAAACTTTTTGGAGTGCATAAAAACACGTAAAGATCCCGTATGTAATATTGAGAATGGAAGGCTGGTGGCCATGTATGCCCATATGGGCAATATTGCTATGCGTACGCAAAGTATGCTGGTATGGAATGATGAAGATAAAAACTTCGGCAATAACAGTGCTGCCAACAAACTAATTACGCCTGCCTACCGGGCCCCCTGGAAACTGCCCTTGATTTAATATTACGGAGCATGGTATTAGTAAAAATTAATTCCGAAATTATCCATAACTCAATTCAGGAATTACCTCTTAAAACAAATGTGGAAGATAACAACGGGCTGATAAAAACAATCAGGTAGGTAATAGAAATCCAGGGCTGATATTCAACGTAAAACTGATGAAATGATAAGGCAACAGGGCTTGGGATCAGTACAAAAAAAACCAAATCAGTCAGAATAGCCGCCAGCAGCCAGAACAGGCCGAGATAAATTGGAGCCGTTGTGTTTAAACCTCTTTTCTGACTAGTCCTAAAATACATGTAGCTAAATAATGTCCAGACCAGCAAATTAATAACCAGATGATATGGAACCGATTTCACAAATTCGGGCGAATCAAACATATTGCCGCCAGGTGGCTGTGGTGGAAGCTGAATGAATATGCTTACCAGGTAACTGGCCAGATAGGCCAGAATAGTTACAATAATATATGCAGAAATAAAATAACCGGTTGCGCTTCTGGCATTTAATTTTACTTTTAAAAACATAACCACTGTTTTTTAGAAATAAAAATAGCGTTTATCATTCCTGCATTGTTATATAAAACGGATTATTAAGTTATAGAAAAAGGAGTTATGCCATTTGAACTTACGCAAATACCGGAATTCAATAATCAGCTGGTCAACGATTTTTTTCTGCATGGTTCTAAAACCAACTCACTGGTTGAACATATGGAAAAAATCAGTATGCCTGATGTAGACGTCCAGTCACATGAATGGTATTTCGATGGCATCCGGATGAGTTTTTCTGACTGGCATTTCAAAGAAGCCGTAGATCTCCAATGGAATTACGACATAAATATTGAGCTGGTTACTTTTATGGTCAACCTGAATGGGTCAGTATGGATTGCAATTCCGGGAGGACAGCAAATACCTTTGATGGGCAAATACCAGCATAATCTTTTTTATTCGAGGACAAGCACATCGGACAAGGGCATCATAAAACGTGAAGGATCTTCAGCATCCATGTTTTTTCTACAATTCACCAAAGACTCTTTTCTTCGACTGACTGAAAATGCAAATGAGGCGATATCGCGTTTTAGTGAAGCAGTGGCCGGCGGTCACGAGACATCGCTTTCTCCGAATAATTTGACACTGGAAGCACCGATGCGGAATATGATTAACAATATACTGCACTGTCAGTATAAAGATGGATTGAAGAAAATGTATCTGTTATCAAAAAGCATTGAGTTTCTGGTTATTCAGGCAGAGGCTTGTAATAGTTTATCGGCTGTTTCGAAAGACTACAGAATAAGTAAACCTGATCGTGATTGCCTGATGCATGCCAGAGAATATATCATGGGTAATCTTGAATCGCCCCCGAGTTTATCGGAACTTGCTAGAATAATCGGGATGAATGAATATAAACTGAAACGTGGATTTAAGGAGATTTTCGGAAATACTGTTTTCGGTTATTTGTCGGACGCACGATTGGAAATTGCAAAAAATAATTTGCTGGAGACCGATAAACCGGTTACTGAGATTGCTTTTGAACTGGGTTATTCGAGTGTTCAGCATTTTAGTGGTGCATTTAAGAAAAAATTTGGGATATCACCTGCAAAAATGAAAAGCTAAGGGTCATTCCAGTGACTTCTAAACAAGTAAAACGCTACCCATTTTACTACCCTAACGAGACTAGTTTTGCCTAAAGACTTTATGCACAACCTGATGCATTATGAAATATCAAAGTACTACGTACTAAAACCTAATTTGTAATTCGATACCGGCATTTTCTTAAGGAAATTGCTTCAAAAGAATAGCTTATTGAAGTAACTGTTTTAATCTTTGATCAGATTCTTCACTTAAAGATCAGATATTATAACATTCTGACAGTGAAAGTACCGAAAAAACAAATTGAAGACTGCAAATTTGGGAAATCCATAGTTTTGATGCATGTCATCATATTTGAAACTAAAGCCAACCGCTTGGTTAAGAAATACCCATATCAGCATCTTGAATTAAATAATTTGTCAGGAGAAAAATGGAAATGGATTCCTTGGCTGGAAGGCTATTATAAGATTTCAAATTTTGGTCGGATCAAACGCGAATCGTTCGAGATCACGATGTCAAATGGTTACAGGAGGACGGTGCAAGAAAAAATTCTTTCACCGGAACTGAATAAAATTCCAAACCGTTATGTTGGTGATCTTGTTTATGCTTTGAGAGCGCGAATTGTAAGGGAGGGCGTTGACTATTCGATAAGCATTGCAAGAGTGACTTACTATTGCTTCAAACGAAAATTAGATTTGAGTAACAAAAACCTTATGGTGTTGACCCTGGACGGGGACGGAAGAAATATCCGGCTGAATAATCTCGCGCTAGTCAACACGAGTCAGAAACAGCAAAGGATATTCGACCGCAAACGCTCAAAAAAACCCATCACATATTCTTACGACGAATACAGGCAGGGTCTAAAAATTTCCGCCAACGCCAATTGCCGGCAGATCTCGCAGTATACCATGGAAGGGGAAAAAATCAGAACCTACCTGAGCATTAAAGCCGCTGCGGTTTCGCTTTCCGTTGCTGAATGTGGGATCAATTCAGCGTTGAAAGAGCGGCAGATCAGCAGCGGAGGCTTCGTCTGGCGATACGGAACTCAAAAAAAAGTAAACCTCAAACCGATCCTCGAAAAAAAATCAATGCACTTTAAGATTATCCGCGGCACAAAAATATCGCAATACGATACCTTGGGAAAAAGAGTCAATACATATCTGACCATTTCCGACGCTGCGAAAAAAACCGGGACGCATAGCGGAGACATTTCACGGGTCATAAAAGGACGGCAAAAAAGCGCCGGGGGGTTTATCTGGAAGAAAGGCTGGGGCAAAATAAAAATAAATGTGAATCAGGATGAATTTGGCGAAATGCTCAGAGCCAAAACAAAATGGAAGCGCGTGAGACAATTCGATCCATCTGGAAAATATCTTCGGGCGCACGCCAGTGTAAAAGCCGCCGCCGCATCCATTAAGCTTTCGCCTTCAGCAATCAGTACCGCCATAAAAACTAAAACAAAACTCGCGGGCGGATTTAAATGGAAATTTTAATTTCATCTAAGTGTTTTTATGTAGTACCCACTAAGGGTTTATATATAGAACGGAAAAAAATTTGTGAAGTTTTACTTGATTTAAATCTATTTCTAAAAAAAATTATTGTTTTATAAAAATATTAACTCAGATTTATGCAGCATCTTCAAAAACTAAAACTGCCGCATGAGAATCCTTGCTTGCCTTTCCGGCGCATTGATTTTATTTGTTCACTGCTCATTCGGGCAGATAGACTCCACAGCCGTGATGCTGTCAAAATTCCCAAACAAAATATTTGCAAAGATCAATAGTAAGGCATTCGGTCTCGACGATGCACTGACAAAACAAACAGAAAGATATTTACAGCGCCTGGCAAAAAAGGAAAAAAAGATCCAGGACCGACTATATAAACTGGATTCAAACGCTGCGAAAAATCTTTTCAATGGGACTCAACAGAAATATGCATCCTTAGAATCCAGTGTGACAACGAATGCATCTACAAATGGTGCACCCCTGACTGGAGAGTACCTGCCGTATTCCGATTCTTTAAAATCAACACTGTCCTTTGCTCAGAAGAATCCGGATCTGATGAACGCTAATCCCAAAGTTCAGGCGGAGATAACGGCTGCTCTTGCTCAGTATAATAAGCTGCAGAATAATTTCACCAGTGCGGACCAAGTTAAGGCATACATACAGCAACGGAAACAAGCGTTCAAGGATCAATTGCAGCAGTACATGCAGAATTCCGCAATGAAGAAATACCTGGATGAATATAACCAGCAGGTGTATTATTACTCGCAACAGGTCAGGGAATATAAGGAAGCCCTCAATGATCCGGACCTCTTGCTGCAAAAAGCGCTGGTGATCTTAAATAAGATTCCTGCCTTTACAAATTTCATTCAGCGAAATGGACAACTCGCTGGACTCTTCGGAATCCCGAGCGATTATGGATCAGCGGCAGGTCTGGTCGGATTGCAAACCCGTGACCAGGTGCAGCAACTCATGAACGGACAAATTTCTGCGGGTGGAGCGGGAGGCATGGCGGCATTTCAGTCGAATCTAGAAACGGCGCATGATCAATTAGACCAATTCAAAGATAAACTCACAAAACTCGGCGGGGGAAGCGGCGATATCGACATGCCGGACTTCAAACCCAACGGTCAGAAAACCAAATCACTTATGCAAAGATTAGAGCTTGGCATAAACCTACAGACCACAAGAGCCAATGGATGGTTTCCTTCTACGACAGACTTCGGACTTAGCCTTGGGTATAAAATATCGAACAAAAGCACCATCGGCATTGGCGCATCTTATAATATGGGTTGGGGAACCAATATCAATCATATCCATTTTTCCAGCATGGGGATGAGTATCAGGTCCTTCATCGATGTGCAGGTCAAAAAGAATATTTACATCAGCGGAGGTTTTGAAGAGAACTACGTAACACCATTTACTTCCCTGGCACAGTTGCAAACGATGAGCATGTGGCAGAGGAGTGGCCTGATCGGACTGAGCAAGATGGTT
>Ga0207132_1014_pt1 | contig 36669 bp, 33 predicted proteins | sample Alteio_BWMinHeat_14_FD_153554 | JGI IMG/M metagenome (GOLD analysis project Ga0207132, IMG submission 153554) | Enriched cells from forest soil in Barre Woods Harvard Forest LTER site, Petersham, Massachusetts, United States -... | ecosystem: Environmental > Terrestrial > Soil > Temperate forest >...
TAACAAAACTGCTACGTCCTGATTTAATAAGAGATTTGGAAGATTTGGATTTTCTGTAAATGCCTTATAAAATATTTCCAGCATAGCTGAACGGATGATGCAGCCACCACGCCAGATGCGTACGACTTCAGGGAGTGGGATATCCATTTTAAGTTCGGAAGAAGCTTTAAATAAAAGGGCCAGTCCCTGCGCATAACAAATGATCATTGAAAAGTAAAGGGAATCTGAAAGCTGGCTGATAAAGACTTCATCCGGAACGGCTATTTCCTGTGAACCGGATTTATATAATGTTGAAGCCTGTTTGCGTTCCTCCTTAGCTGCTGAAAGATCGCGCATGGATACGGCGATATCAATCACAGGAACAGGAATGCCCAGATCCATGGAATCCTGGGATGTCCATTTTCCGGTTCCTTTTGCACCTGCTTTATCCAGGATCATATCCACCAGGCGGTTGGAAGTTTTATCGTCTGGCTGCAGAAAAATATCCCGGGTAATTTCAACCAGAAATGATTGTAAATCGCCTTCATTCCAGGTTTTATAAACCTTATGCAATTCATCATTGGTTAATTTTTTTCCCACATGCAGGAGCTGATAGGTTTCACTGATCAGCTGCATAATGGCATATTCAATACCGTTATGAACCATTTTTACATAATGACCTGCTGCTCCACTACCCAGGTAAGCTACACAGGCACTTCCATTTACTTTTGCTGAAACAGCTTCCAGAATGGATTTTACCTTCTCGTATGCATTAGTATCGCCACCCGGCATGATACTGGGACCAAAACGGGCACCATGTTCTCCTCCGGAAATGCCAATGCCCATAAAATGAAATCCTTTATCACGGACGAAGTTTACCCGGCGAAGTGTATCTGTATAGTGGGAATTTCCACCATCAATAATAATATCTCCGGGAGAAACCAGTGGAAGAAGGGAATTTATTACATCATCTACCGGTTTTCCAGCCGGTACAAGCATCATGATTTTACGTGGTTGTTGAAGTTGCTGGACCATTTCAGCCAGGGTGTTCACTCCCTTTACTATAGTCCCCTGTGTCGCTGAAGCCTCAAGCAACCTGGCTTTCCCTGTATCCGTATCAAATCCAATAGCTTTAAAACCATGATCAGCCATATTGAGCAGAAGATTCCTGCCCATTGTACCCAGCCCGATCATACCAAAATCAAACAGTTTGTTTTCCATGTAATAAAAATGAGCGTAAATTTAGGCATTTTGGAATATAGTGGCTGATTCCCGTTAGTAAAACACTTGGTTATCCGGGAAAATCATTTTACTTTTAAGCCTTTCCGTTTAACCAGTCCATTCCTATAAAGAAATCCGGAATTCCCTTTAATTCTTCTATAAAATCACAATTCCTTTCAGACTGTAAATGATCGATTGATACCAGTATCACTGCTGTTTCCATTTCACCGTGGTCATAGCATTTTATTGGTATATATAGTATTTGAAAATGAAGATGACATCCCCGAAACTTTTTTTGATCATTTGGTCATTATTTCTTGTCGCCGTAAGTCACGGTCAAACTGACGTGCTTACTCAACATAACGATTTAAATCGCACAGGATGGAATCCTAATGAGTCCATTCTTAATACATCCAATGTAACACCTACTAATTTCGGGATTCTTTATAAGCATACAGTAGATGATCAGATTTTTGCACAACCTCTGATAGTCACTGGCATTATTGTGACGGATCCAACGACTCATTCACATGTCACCAGAAACCTACTGATCGTTGTAACTGTAAAAAATACAATGTATGCTTTCGATGCTGATGATGGAACCCTGGATCCTTACTGGCAGATTAATTTTACACCTGCGGGTGAGATCCCTCCGAATGCGGGTGACATACATGCGCATCTTTGTTATTTTACCTATACTGATTTTAAAGCTTCAGGAAATAATCTGGGTCAGATAGGATCCTTCGGAACAGTCGGCACACCTGTAATCGATAAGTCAACTAATACAATTTATTTTGTCAGTCGTTATAGAGATCAGAATGTCGATAATACCCCTCAAAATACCACCGATCATGTGAACGATCCTGACTGGTCATCTGCCGGATTTTATCAACAGGTGCATGCACTCGACCTCAGTACGGGTACAGATAAATTCGGGAGCCCGGTATTAATTGATCCCACCACCACATTTGTAAGCGGAACCGGGCCTGGGAATATTGGTAATATTATTTATTTTGATCCCCGCAGACAGAATCAGCGGGGCGGCCTTTTTATTTCCAACGGCATCGTATATATTCCTTTTTCGGGCCACTGTGATATGGATAATTATCATGGGTGGATATTAGGGTATAAAACAAATGATTTGAGTCAGCAGCTGATTCGTTATGTAACAACACCGAATGACGAGCGCGGAGGTATTTGGATGAGCGGAGCTGGTCCCGCGGTGGATTCAGCAGGTAATATTTTTTTTGCAGTAGGGAATGGGAATAATTCGAGTTTATCCAGCGATCCGCAAAACGTAGCCCTCAGTGTAGTAAAAACGAAACCAGATTTACTTAATCATACATTGACGAATATTTCCTGGTACAAACCGGTTTCTTCTACTTATAATGCATGGAATATCAGTGACCTGGATTTTGGAACAGGTGTCTTATTGATTCCGGGTACAAATATGCTGGTAACTGCACATAAAAGCGGAATAATCATGCTACTCCCCCAAAATATTCCTGCGCCTGGAGGAGAGTATAACGAGTCGTCTCCCAATTTTCTAGGAACCTATAATCTTGGGGCAGTAAGCGGTGCACAGAGTCATTCATCCCTTACATATTTTGGAGGAGCAACAACCCAATATGTTTATCAATTTTCAGAAAATACACATGTAATGGCATATCCTGTGAACACAGCTTCACAAACCCTGGGTACGCCTATTCAAAATACTTCTGTACCTGTGAATACAATAATGGAAGGCGGATATTCTTCTGTGAGCTCGAATGGTACTGATCCAACTACAGCCATACTCTGGGTAACACAATTAACAGGAACAAGTGGTGGTACCATACATGCATTAAAGGCAGGTGATATAACGCAGGAGTTATGGAATTCCGACGGAAACCCAAATGATGTGTTGGGAAATTATGCGAAAATGTCACCCCCTACAATTGCTAATGGTAAGGTTTATGTACCTACTTTTTCGAATACACTGAATGTATATGGTTTACTGGGAAGTAACAACCGCTGCATTAACAATGTGGCATTGAATAAGCCTGCCCACGCTTCGGCGAACACAGATGTCGCAGATGGATTCGTCGGTAGTAATGCTTTCGACGGAAACACAGCTACCCGCTGGGCTATCCAGGGAGGAACAGGGACATATCTCTATGTTGACCTTGATTCTCTTTTTGATATTTGTAAGATTTCAATACAATGGAATAATTTAGGAGACAATGCACATGGTTTTACAATTGACGTTACAAATGATACACTGGCAGGCTGGACAACTATCAATACAGTTACCGGAAATGTTTTTGCAAATGGTAGTCCGACGATCAATATATTCAACGAACATATTACAGCAAGGTATGTACGGATGAGTGTTACGACACCAGGAACTTTTGGTGTATCTATTTCTGAATTTCAGGTTTTTGGTTCTCCTGCCAATAATTGTATTTCTCCGTCACTTACCAGTATGACTGTAACGAACATTACAGAAAACTCAGCAACGCTGGGATGGACGCCGGTTTCGGGGGTAACTAATTATATTGTCAAATATAAACCGAATACCATTTCCAGCTATGTTACCCAAAACGTGCAGGATCTTTCGGGTTCAGGGAATCCCCTTAGTGTAAATATAATTGGGTTGTCATGCGGGAATGGTTACGAGTACGATATTCAATCAGTTTGCGATAGCGGAAACCTTAGTACGCCTAATGTTACTTTATTTACTACATCAACCTGCAGTTCACCCTGCTTAAATTTGACGAGATGGTATAATGCAGATCTGGGGGATGTTCAGGTAGCAGGAAAGACCTGTTATTCTGAACCTGTTCCCGGTCAGGGAACTTTTACTATAAGCGGCGCCGGTAACGGCCTTACAGGAAACGGAGATCAGTTTCAATTTAATTATACCAATTTATATGTGGATGAAGAATATATCGCCAGCATAGCGAGTCAGGATGCTTTGCCCGCTACCAATCAGGCAGGTATAATGATACGCGACAGCTTAACGGATATCTCGCGATTTATTTTCGTAGGTAAAACTGGAAATAATCAGCTTGCACTGATATACCGGTCAACGCCGGGAGGAATGGCAGTTAGTTTTTTTGCAGCGAATCCGACCAATGCAAATTTTTTCGCGATATTAAAGGCAGGAACTATCTATTCTGCTTTTTTCGGAAACAGTGTAACAGGACCATGGACACAAATAGGAAGTTCTGTCGATTTGGGATTTGGCAGTTTGCCTGTTTATCTGGGAATGGGGGTATCCAGCACAAACTCAACTGCTACATCTACAGCCGTGTTTACAAATGTTACACAAAATTCTACGGCGCTTCCGATTCAATTATTAAATTTTACTGCAACCAATGTAAGAAATTTGTATATAGCGTTGGCCTGGCAAACGAATATGGAAGAAAATAATGATCATTTTGAAGTGCAACGAAGTATTGATGCTACTAATTTTGAAACGATCCAAAGTGTGAAGGCGGCTGGTAACAGTAATAGCAAAGAATCCTATTCGTCCACCGATAACGAACCGGTAAAGGGAATTAATTTCTACCGTTTGAAACAGGTTGATTTAGATGGCCGTTTCACTTATTCACCGGTCGTAAATGTTAAATTCGGTACAGGCATTGCTCCACTTATATATCCGAATCCCGTGAGCTCTGTTTTTACAGCAGTACCCGGCTCTGAGCTAATCAGAGAAATAGTGATATACAGTGTGGAGGGGAGGGCCGTACAGTTTGCCATTGGTAATTCTACTGAAGAAGAAATGAAAGTGAATATTTCCCTATTGCCGAAAGGAGTGTATTTTCTTAAAGTCAAAACGGATTCCCAGATATACCAGTATAAAATAGTCAGAGAATAAGAGTTATTTATGCGGTGGTAATAGGGGAACAGGATTTCCCTGATGGCAGGTTTTGCACCATACTCTTCCCCTTGTATTCATCAGGCCCGTAAGTTTAATATTGAAATACTTTTTATTCAGTTTCATTGTCATTCTGAGCATGTCCCGCGCAATGCGTTTATTTCGTAATTCATCAGTTGCATAGTCAAATGTATATTCAGTACCGTTTTTTTTCCCTGGATGACAAAACAAACAATTTGTTCCCAGGTTAACGCTGAATGTTTCCATTACATAATCCATATCATCATCACTGATATTTTTTGAAAGAACATGCAGATTTTTATAAATGGGTTTTTCTTCCTGTGGGGGTTTTCCAGCTAATATGCCGAACAAAACAAATCCGGTAAGTCCTGAAAGGACTATAATTTTTTTATTGGGAAGAAACATGTTTGCTAGAAATTAAACTGGCCTAACCGGCCGGATGTTCTTTGCCGTGATGACAGGTCATGCATTCGACTGTTGGAACAGACTGACCCTGTTCATTTTTATTATAGCTGAAAAATTTACTGTTGATTTTTTTAGTCATCTTCATCATTTTTCTTGCGATATTCTTTTCCGGCTTATCATCACTGGCAAAATCAGGGTGATGGTTGGTTGAATCCTTGGATGGTGCGTGGCAAAAAGTGCAATGGACGCCCAGGGCATCTTTAAAATTGTCCATAACTTTATCCAGTTCTTCGGGACTTATATTTTTAGGCAGAACTTTTAAATTTTTAAATTTATGATCTTCGGCTGGCTTGGTTGCAGCAATGCCAAATAAGATAAATAGTCCAACCAATAATATTACGATTGACTTCCTGTTAAAGATCATATACCTGATTTTGATACCAAGCTAATAAAAATCCCCGAAACAGCTACGTTTTTCAACTATTTTCGATGCTCATATATGAAAAAACAACCAGCCATAGGATTTATTTTTATCACATTATTTATAGATGTCATAGGCTGGGGACTTATTATTCCTGTCATGCCACAACTTATTGCCGGGTTGAAACATATTCCGGTTAATGAGGCAAGCAGGGATGGCGGATGGTTATTATTTGTGTATGCGTTGATGCAATTTGTTTGTGCACCCATCCTGGGAAATCTGAGTGATCAGTATGGAAGGAGACCTGTGCTTCTTTTTTCTTTATTCGGATTTGGAGTGGATTATATTTTTATGGGATTCGCACCAACTTTTGGATGGTTATTCCTTGGCCGCACAATCTCCGGAATTACTGGTGCCAGTTTTACTACAGCTTCCGCCTATATAGCTGATATCAGCAATTCAGAAACCCGCGCGAAAAATTTCGGTTTGGTGGGTGCGGCTTTTGGTCTTGGATTTATAATCGGTCCTGCCATAGGAGGTTTACTTTCAGGCTTGGGTATACGCGCTCCCTTTTATGCGGCTGCTATTCTGACATTACTCAATTGGCTTTATGGATATTTCGTTTTGCCAGAGTCATTATCCATAGAAAATCGCCGCAAGTTTGAATGGAAAAGGGCCAATCCGCTGGGATCGCTAATGCATCTTAAAAAATACCCTACTGTAGCCGGGCTTGTACTGGCATTATCACTTGTATATCTTGGATCGCACGCTGTTCAAAGTAACTGGAGTTATTATACAGCATACCGTTTCAAATGGACACCTAAGACAATTGGGATTTCACTTGCGGTAGTAGGAATACTCGTTGCATCAGTACAAGCTGGTCTTATTCGTATAATCACACCCAGAATAGGAAATGAACGCAGTATTTATTATGGATTGCTCTTATATTCAATTGGTATGTTTCTTTTTGCTCTTGCAAGTCAAAGCTGGATGATGTTTGTATTTTTAATACCTTATTGTCTTGGAGGAATCTCGGGCCCGGCCTTACAGGCAACTATATCCGGGCATGTTCCTCCGAATTCTCAGGGTGAATTGCAGGGATCCCTAACCAGTCTGATGAGTTTAACATCCATTATTGGTCCCCTGGTTATGACCAATCTCTTTGCTTATTTTACTTCGGTGCAGTCACCTGTTTTAGTTCCCGGTGCGCCTTTTATTTTAGGAGGGATTCTGATGCTTTCAAGCAGTATTGTGGCATATAAATCTTTAAAGCAAAGTTGATATTTGATTATTATGATGTATATTTGCACCGTCTTAAGTTGATCAGCATTTAGTAAGTGAACAAACATTCTGCTACGCAATCTTCAGTACGGTTAGTTAGTCGCCTTTACACCTGCTTACAGTCAGCTTTTATTTTTATCATTTAATTTTTTATTTAAGTATGAACATTTATGTTTCAAATTTAAGCTTCAACGTTACAGATGAAGACTTAAACGAGTATTTTGCAGAGTACGGTGAAGTTTCATCTGCTAAAGTAATTCTTGACAAATTCACTCAGAAATCACGTGGATTTGCATTTGTTGAAATGGCAGACGATGAAGCTGCTAAGAAAGCAATCTCCGAATTGGATGGCGCTTCAGTTGATGGCAGGACCATTAACGTTTCAATAGCTAAACCCCGTGAAGAACGTACCGGCGGAGCTGGTGGCGGAAACAGAAGCGGTGGTGGTGGTAATTTCCAGAAAAGAAATAACTACAGTAATAGCAGATATTAATCGCTTTTAATTGAAATAGTCCCGGCTCGGCCGGGACTATTCTTTTTAACAGGACATTAATAATCCTGCTACTTCCAGTTACCCTTATGCCATCTGTACCCCTTACTGCCGTTTTCCCAGTAGCCGGGGTTCCACGTACGACCTTCCCTGTGATGTTGCCATGACCCTTCGTGCCAGCGATAACTTCCTCCGCTCCATTCCCATTCGCCGCCAATCCACACATAATCAGGCCCGGGAGCAGCAGGCCTTACATAAACAACATCCGCAGGACGAGTTGCCACATATCCAGCTGTACAACCCATTAGAATAATACAGCTAAGAATAGTGAATGATAATAGATAATTTTTCATTTTTTAACTGTTTATATTAAAAGAAGGCAAAAGCTGTTCCACCGTACGCGCCATATGTTGTAATTTGCAGTAATTTGATTCTAAATGATAAGTGAAACCCCTATAGCCGCACCCCTCACAGCAAAGGATTTTGTAACAGATCAGGAAGTCCGCTGGTGCCCCGGATGTGGCGATTATTCCATTCTTGCCCAGGTTCAAAAGGTAATGCCCCAGATAGGGATTCCCCGTGAAAATATTGTCATCATTTCAGGTATCGGCTGCAGCAGCAGGTTCCCATATTATATGAACACCTATGGCATGCATTCCATTCACGGGAGGGCGACGGCCATTGCTTCAGGATTAAAAGCAACCAGACCTGAGCTAAGTGTATGGATAGTAACGGGAGATGGGGATTCTCTAAGTATTGGAGGTAACCATACCATTCATTTACTTCGCCGGAATTTCGATGTGAATATACTTTTATTCAATAACCAGATTTATGGATTGACCAAGGGACAATATTCTCCTACTTCCGAACAGGATAAAGTAACGAAGTCAACTCCGCTTGGAAGTATTGACCATCCTTTCAATCCCCTGGCCCTGGCCCTGGGTGCAGATGCGAGTTTTATTGCAAGAAGTATGGACAGGGATCCCAAACACCTTCAGCAAATGCTGATGAGAAGTCATCAGCACCGTGGTTCTTCTTTCCTTGAAATCTACCAGAACTGCAACATTTTTAATGACGGTGCATTTGAAATATTCACGGAGAAAGGGTCCAGACTAGCAGAAACTATTTTCGTGGAACAGGGAAAACCCCTGATTTTTGGTGCACAGCAAAATAAGGGTATACGCCTCGATGGCCTGAAACCCGTTGTTGTAGAACTCGGTAATGGATTTTCAGCGGAAGATTTATGGATTCATGATGAAGCAGACCTGTATAAAGCGCAGGCACTTGTACGTATGTTCGATGATCCCGGACTCGAATCGCATTTCCCCCGTCCTTTTGGAGTATTCTACGCAAACCAGCGTACCTGTTATGAAGATATGCTCAACATGCAGGTTGAAGAAGTAATAAAGACAAAAGGTAAAGGCAATCTAAATAAGTTGTTGAGTGGAAGGGAAACGTGGACTATCAATTCGTAAAGTGTGGAAGTGTGGAAGTGTGGTAGTGTGGTGGTGTGACTTACTTCAGTTAATGGTCAACAGTCAGCGATTCCAACTCTCTGATTCCTTCAGTAAAGCATTTCCCTTTTTTGTAATTATACCACCATCCAGGCGCAGTTTTTTTCATTAGGGTATCCAGATGGCGCATACCAAAAAGATTCCATGCACCTTTTATTTTTCCGCTGATCCCGGGTTGAAGAGCCCTTAAACTGACGGCGAATCCGCTGTCAATATATTCCATATGATGCCAGTAACCTGCCGGCATAAAAAGTGTTTCTCCGTGATCAAGTATAAGTTCATAACCCTTTGCCAGTCTGAGTGCGGGAAAACTTTCATAATCCAGTTTGTTATTTTCGATATCATAATATTTTTCAAAGTTCACCATGCTTAAAACCTCCCATGGTTTTCTGTACAGCTTATGTTGTTCTTCGTGCGGAAAAAGCAGGATTCGTTTTTTGCCCATAAACTGTGTATGAAAAATATGCGAGAGGTCTATATCGAAATGGAGATGTGTTACCGAGCCCTGGCCCCCTGTAAACAACATCGGGAATTTTTTTACAAATCCCCGGCTGAATTTATCCGGCCAGCGGATATCCTGAATTATTGATGGTGCGTGCTCAAATAAATTGAAAAGAAATATGCGCCATTGGGAAGGGCCATTTCGAATCATATCGATATAGTCACCAAATTTCATATACCCATCGGCTGTATTAATGGGTGTATAAGCATCACTTTTTACATTATTATAAATGCCTACTTCCTGGTTACCCAATACTGTTTTGAAGTAGTCCCAATTCCATTTTGAAAAAGCCGGCCATTTTTTTGCCAGGCCACTAATGACAAGTGGTTTTAGCGCATGGTAATAATTCTTTTTAAAATCCTCCTGAGAAATATCTTCCACACGATCAACCAACTCTAACTGCATAAGCTGAGTTTTTGTAAAATTACTTCAAACATATTAAAGCGGTTTTTGTTGCGGAAATGCTTTCGTTACATTGTGGAATGTTCCTAAAAGTTTATCCTGAAAATCCACAGGACCGGTATATTCAAATAATAAAAGAATGTCTTTTATCCGGAGGAATTATTATATATCCCACAGATACCATCTATGGACTGGGCTGTGATATATTTCAACACAAAGCTATTGAACGAATATGCAGGATCAAACAGATTGATCCTGCTAAAGCGCGGCTCTCATTTGTATGTTATGATCTTAGTGATTTAAGTATGTATACAAAGAGCATTTCCACACCATTGTATCGCATATTAAAAAATCATTTACCCGGCCCCTACACATTTATTCTTCCGGCAAGTAAAGAAGTTCCTAAAATTCTGAAGAGCCGGAAAAATAGTATTGGCCTTCGTGTTCCCGATAACCTTATTGCACGAACTATTGTGCACAGCCTGGGCCATCCGGTTTTAAGCACTTCCTTGCCGGGAGATTTTGTTGAAGAATATACTGATCCTGAAATTATTTATGAACATTTCAAAAATCAGGTGGATATAGTGGTTGATGGGGGACCGGGAAATATGATTCCATCTACGATTATCGATTTTACATCTGGAGAAGCAGAAGTTATACGAAAAGGGGCTGGTATTTGGGAGGAAACTTAAAACAAGTATGAGAGTGTGAGAGTGTGAGAGTGAATTTAATGTATTTTTTTCTGGAGATTCTTTTTCACCTTATCAAACCATTCATCCCTGAGAATAGAAAGCACGATGGAATCTCTTCTTCCATCCCCCAGGGGCATATTTTTTCTAAGCACGCCTTCCACTATGCATCCAATATCTTTCATAGCCTGGATAGATTTATTATTCCGGAAATCTGCCCTGAATTCTACTCTTTCCATTCCCCATTGTTCAAATGCATAGCTTAACATCAGCAGTTTACAATGACGGTTCAATCCTGTACGCTGGAATTTTTTTCCATACCAGGTATAACCAAGCTGTGTAGTTGACAAAGCCAGCTGAATATCATAAAAACGGGAACTCCCTGCGAATTCATTATAGCTTTTGTCGAAAATAATAAACGGATATTCTTTTTGTGACAGCCTTCCCTGGATAGCATTTTCAATGTAGGCTGTGATTCCATTTTCTCCTGAAACACTGACTGAGGAATAAGTCCATATTTCCGGTTCATTCAAAGCAAAGGGCAAAAGAAATTTCAGGTCGTTCTTCTGCAAAGGTCTGAGTAAAACCCGTTCGTCTTCCAACTCCAGATCCCCGGGAAATTGGATCATTGATTTTCGGTTGGATTATTTTCAAAAATAGATAACTGGCTCGGAGCAATATTAAAACTTTTCCGATGGTAAATGCATAAACCATGGGATGCAATTACTCTGCGGTGGGCCGGGGTTCCATAACCTTTATTGCTGAACCATCCATAGTGCGGATATTCATTATGCAATTGCTGCATGAATTCATCCCTGTAAGTTTTTGCGAGAATACTTGCGGCAGCAATGGAGGCGTAGATACCATCCCCTTTGATTACGCAGAGATGGGGAATTTTTTTATACTTATAAAAAAGATGGCCGTCGATCAGCAGGAATTCCGGTTGTTTTTTCAATTTTTTTATAGCCAGGTGCATGGCTTTGAAAGAAGCTTTCAGAATGTTGATTTCGTCAATTTCTTCATTGTTCACCTGCTCAACGGCATAATCCAACGCATTTGTTTCAATATATGCTCTCAGTTCAGTTCTGATTTCAGGCTCTACCTGTTTGGAGTCATTGAGCAGAGGATGGTAGAAATCCGGTGGTAAAACAACCGCAGCCGCGAAAACCGGTCCTGCAAAAGATCCACGTCCGGCTTCATCACAGCCTGCTTCTAATAAATGGGAATGGTGAAAGGCTTTCAGCATTCTGATTCTTTCATCAAAAATAAAACAATGGATGATTGCACAGGCTGTTAAAAGTAAATAGTTATTACCATTGTGAAAGAATGCAATATTTTCTTTTATACTACAGGAAATAGTTGTATGTAGCGGGTTGGGATGAATTATTTTTGTTGAATGGTTATCTGGAAAACTAAATCTGTCAACAGTGCGGTTGCGTATTGGGTGCTTGCGGGTACCGGCATGTTGTTTATCCAGGTCATGCTGGGAGGTATTACCCGTTTAACAGGCTCAGGACTTTCCATTACAGAATGGAATGTTTTTACGGGAGCAATGCCTCCGCTCAATGCCAGGCAGTGGGTAGCAGAATTCGATAAATATAAACAAACACCCCAGTTCCATCTTCTCAATGCAGATTTTACTCTTTCAGATTTCAAATTTATTTATTTCTGGGAATGGTTTCACAGGTTGTGGGCAAGGCTTGTCGGTGTGGTATTTATTATTGGTTTTGTTTTATTGATGTATAGAAGAAAATTAAAAAGCGAAATGATCATGCCCCTGCTCATTTTGTTTTTTCTTGGTATGCTCCAGGCAATCATTGGATGGATCATGGTGGTCAGTGGTTTGAACGGGGATGCTATTTATGTGCAACCTACCAAACTTGCCCTGCATTTTATATTTGCGATAGGCCTGATTTCATATGCGTTCTGGTATTCTCTCAAATTATTGTTTCCTGTTACACGCTTCCGGAATTCCCGCAGGATCTGGGCTTTTTCTATCGTGTTGCTGGTTTTGGTTTTTTTGCAGCTATTGTTTGGGGCACTGATGGCCGGTAATAAAGCGGCAGCCGTTGCACCCAACTGGCCCGGCATTAACGGGGATTGGATTCCAGGCAACCTCTTTAAAGAGAAGCCATTCTTTTTAAATTTCATTGGGAATAAGATTACCATTCATTTTATACACAGAAATCTGGCATATCTCATCCTGGTGGGTGTCAGCATCTGGACTCTCCGCCTTTTCAGATCAGGTATTATCCGAAGCCAGCGTATGCGTTTACTCATGCCATTTGTACTTGTAGTTTTCCAAATTCTGCTTGGCATCCTTGCCTTGTATTCAAGTAAAGGAATTGTTGCCAATCATTGGGTGGCATTCGACTGGCTGGCTCTGCTGCACCAACTGAACAGTATGCTGCTGCTTTTCAGTCTGATTTATGCGATCTATGTATTAAGACCTTCAATGAAGTAATTTTAGTCTCGTCTTTCCGTTAGGATATAGATACGGAATGGCTACGGTTATATTTTCAATTAACTTTCATTAAGATCCTGCGGAACGATGCGATACCTGAAAGCAGTTTATTATTCTTTTCCTGTTCAGCTGATATTACTTTATCTGAAAAAATATCAATTGCTCCTTCTCTTTTGGGGAATTCTTTTTTCAACCATTCACGGAGGTTTCATGCATTCTTTTGGTGCCGACGCTTTATTTCTGGCGCCTGAATACCTTGATAATGTAAACGCCCTGAGTGGAGCGATCGTTGGCGCGGCTGCCGGTGCTTTTATTATGTGCTGGAATATTACCACATTTATTCTTTATAGCCGGCATTTCCGTTTCCTGGCAACAACCACGCGCCCCTTTCTGAAATACTGTACGAATAATTTTATTCTTCCAGGTACACTTCTCGTCTTTTATTTTTTTGAGGCGATCGATTTCGACAGCACTAAAGAACTGATGACCAACGGCGAAATTGCGTGGCTAATTGCGGGATTTCTTACGGGCTTTTTTTTAGTGATCGGTCTTTCCCTTTTGTATTTTTTTGAAGCGGACCGTACTATCAAACGACAAATGACACCTCTGATTGCGAATCCGAAACTTTTCAAATCGCAGTTTAAATCTAAAGATATACAAGTGAACAATAGCCGGCTGATACATGTGAACTGGTATATGAACGGACCATTTTCAATCAAACAGGTGCGGGACGTGTCCCATTACAGTAAGGAATTTATTGAAAGGATTTTCAGTCGCCACCATTTCGCTGCTATTATTTCCATCTTCATTGCATTTCTTTTCCTCGTCGTCGTTGGCTTTTTCATGGATGAACCGGCTTTCCAGTTGCCGGCAGCAGCGAGTATATTTCTTTTTTTTTCCATCCTGCTGGCTGTCTCCGGCGCATTTTCATACTTCATGGAAAGCTGGAGCATTCCATTCCTCGTATTATTATTTATAGTATTGAATATTCTATACCGCTATGAAGTGATTGATCCGACAAATAAAGCCTACGGACTGAATTATACGAACCGCTCCGAAAGACCGCTTTATAACAGAGAACATTTACTGGACATGGTTTCAAAGAAAAATGTAGAAGCAGACGAGGCGCGGATGTTGAAAATTCTGGAAAACTGGAAGAAGAAGCAAAAGGAAGAAAAGCCCCTGATGCTGATCATCAATACCAGCGGGGGCGGGAGCCGCAGTGCAGCATTTACAATGAACATACTGCAAAAACTGGATAAACTTAATGGCGGCAGGCTGATGGATAAAACTTTTATGATTACGGGTGCATCAGGAGGTATGTTTGGTGCTGCTTATTTCCGTGAACTTTCAAGGTTAAAGGAATACAAAGATTCAACTATCAATCCGGACGACAGAAAATATACCGACGCCATTTCGGGCGACCTGCTTAATCCGCTTTTTTCATCATTCGTAGCCCGAGATTTATTTTCTCCTGCACAGAAATTTTATGTGGGTAATTACGAATATATCAAAGACCGGGGATACGCATTTGAACAGAAACTGAATAAAAACACGGATGGTGTTCTGGACAGGCAGCTTAGGGATCTCGCACCTGACGAGGCTGCAGCAAGGATCCCGCTTATGTTATTTAGTTCTGTTATTACAAGAGATAGCCGCACCATGCTGATCAGTACCCAGCCCATCAGTTTTTTAATGCGGCCTGTATTTGATAGCAACCGGATCAAAAACATCGATCCTGATGCAGTAGATTTCAGGACTTTTTTTTATAAACAGGATCCTATGAACGTCCGCATGCTGACGGCACTTCGAATGAATGCAACTTTTCCATATGTATTGCCTAACGTCTGGCTTCCGTCTGAACCCGTGATCGACGTGATGGATGCAGGATTTCGTGATAATTTTGGCGAACAGGTGGGCATTCGTTTCGTGGACGTATTCCGCGATTGGATTCTTAAAAACACGAGGGGTGTTCTGCTCATTCAAATCCGTGACAGGAAAACAGGAGGCTGGGAAAATCCGTTTGAGTCAACAGACATCACGGAAATTATTACAAAGCCGCTTTTACTGCTTCAATATAACTGGTATAAAATGCAGGAATATAACCAGAACGATCTTCTGAGTGTGATGGAGGGGTATATGGGGAACAACTTTTACAAAATGACTTTTCAGTATGAACCTAAATTAGCCAATGAAGGCGCAGCACTCAATTTTCATCTGAGCCGGGAAGAAAAATTAGATATTGCCAATGCGGTTAACAGTTCATTAAACCAGCAAATTTTTAAAAGCGTCGACGACCTGATGAATCCTTGATAAGCCGAAAGCCTAAAGCCTAAAGCCCAAAGCTTAAAGCTGAAAACATTTCAGGCCAATACTTGAAATGAAATTCAACATTCCAAAAAGAGGTTTTAGACTTTGGGCTTTAAGCTTTCGGCTTAGAAGGTTGTATAAGCTTAAAACAATTCCTGATAATTTGAATTTTGAATTCTGAACTTGTTGCAGCGGGTTCTCCATCTATATGCATGGGTGCATTCGAAGGATTTTTGATACTGATCTTATCAGTCTGCATATAGATAATATTCTTTTTCTCTAAATATTCTACTCCCTCTATCAGCCGGTTATTACCTGCAACCTGTAACAATACGGAAAAAGGAAGTATGATCTTATTCATTTTTTTTACGATCACGATATCAAGTAAACCATCTGACATGCTTGCCCTCGGTGCGATCGTTACATTATTTCCAAATTGATTGCTGTTGGCGATATTGATAAAATAGGCCTCTGTTTTAAGTGTTCTGCCATTCAGTTTGATTTCAAAAGGATAGGGTTTTGAATTGAAAAACTTCATGGTTGAAATTCTGATATAGGTTTGAAGGCCCCGTGTTTTCTGGTTTGCAAATTCATGAGCAACTGTGGCATCAAATCCGATTCCACAAAGAGCACAAGAGAATTTTTCATTTACATAAAATGCATCGACCGGATAAGATTTCCCCCTAAAAATCAGATCAAGTGCAAGGCTGGGCTGCCTGGGGATTTTACATGCCAGTGCTACGCTGTTTCCCGATCCGATGGGAAGAATTCCTATGTTGACAGTAATACCCTGTAAGGCGTTAGCCACGGCATTGACTGTACCATCCCCTCCGCAAATCACTACATCCGTGATTTTATCTTTCTCAATAAGCTTCTGAAGATGAGTATAATTCCCATCTGCCTTTGAAGGAAGAATTTCAAAATCAATTCCTTCAGCCCGTGTTTTGCGTATGATCAGATCCTTCAGCTGCGCCTTTTTTTTAGTGCCGGAGATTGGATTGATCAGGTAAATAATTTTGCGGGGCATAGACGCAAGTTCAGTTAAAAGAAGAATTTCAAAAAAGAATTCGCATTCTTTCTTTATCCATTGGTTTTAGTTTCCGAACTTGGACTCCCACAAGCGATACTTAAAAATTAAACCATGACGATTGCCCCAAAAGAAAGATTTCTGGCCCTTGATGTCTTCAGAGGTATGACGATCTGTTTTATGATCATCGTAAATACATCAGGAAGCAGGTTTACTTATTCTCCACTTGAGCATGCAAGCTGGAATGGATTTACACCAACCGACCTTGTATTTCCTTCTTTTCTATTCGCTGTCGGAAATGCGATGAGTTTTGTAACGAAGAAATGGAATACTTTAAGCCAGGCTGAAGTTCTTGGAAAAATATTCAAAAGGACACTGATCATTTTCCTGTGTGGATTTTTACTGTATTGGTTTCCTTTTGTTACCATGGATAAAGCAAATCAGGTAATATTTGCTCCGATTTCCCATACACGCATACTTGGAGTGCTGCAGAGGATCGCCTTGGCTTATTGTATAGCGTCACTCCTGATTTATTATTTCAAACCGGGAACAGTAATCGCTATTTCTATTTCAATCCTTCTTTTGTATTGGGCATTTATGCTGATTGGCGGAGATGCACCAGATCCACTTTCCATGACAGGAAACCTGGGCTATAAAATTGATATGTGGCTGATGGGACCCGATCATATGTATCATGGAGAAGGAGTTGCATTTGATCCGGAAGGTTGGTTTTCTACTCTGCCTTCCGTGGTAAACGTAACTTTTGGTTTTATGGCAGGAAAATTTATTCAGGAGAAAGGTAAAAGCTATGAGGGACTTGCCAAATTACTGCTGGCAGGATTTGCACTGATCGTGATTGGATATTTCTGGGACCTTTCTTTCCCTATTAACAAAAAATTATGGACCAGCTCATTCGTTGTTTATACCGTTGGTCTCGACTGCGTGATCCTTGCCGCCATTATTTATGTGGTCGACTTTCTTGGAAGAACAAATTGGACTAAATTTTTTACTGTTTTTGGTAAAAACCCACTTTTCATATACTTACTATCAGAAGTTGGAGCAACTGTATTATACATTATTCAGGTCGGTGGTGTGAGCCTCTATTCATGGCTTTATCAGAATATTTACCGGCATGCAGGCCTCTATCTGGGATCTTTACTTTTTGCCATTTCCTGGATGCTATTCTGCTGGCTGATTGGCCTTTTCCTCGATAAAAGGAAGATTTATGTCAGGGTCTGATCGGATTTTGAAATTGATCTGATAACCAACTGATAGAAATTCTCCTTCCTGTTCCATACTCTGAAACGCATCACTTCGTTATACGGAGTAAATAGCATACCTTTGCGCGTCCAAAAACAGGGCGTAGTCAGGCTTAAAGTAAAGATTATTATGGAGATCAGGAACATCGCGATCATTGCACACGTAGACCATGGAAAAACAACACTGGTCGATAAGATATTACACGCCACTAAAGTTTTTCGTGATAATCAGGAAACCGGAGAACTGATCATGGATAGTAATGATCTTGAAAAAGAAAGGGGCATTACCATTTTTAGTAAGAATGCTGCCGTAGTGTATAACGGAGTAAAAATAAATGTCATCGATACCCCGGGTCACGCTGACTTCGGCGGCGAGGTAGAAAGGGTACTCAAAATGGCCGATGGCGTATTATTGCTCGTTGATGCATTTGAGGGTCCCATGCCTCAGACCCGTTTCGTTTTACAGAAAGCATTACACCTGAACCTTCGCCCTATTGTGATTATTAATAAGGTGGATAAACCCAATTGCCGCCCGGAAGAAGTACATGAAGCCATATTCGAATTGTTTTTCAATCTCGATGCAACCGAAGCGCAGCTTGACTTCCCTACCTTTTATGGTTCAGGTAAAAATGGCTGGTTCAACGACTCACTGACACCCACAACCGATATCATTCCTTTGTTGGATGGTATTATTAAATATGTTCCTGCTCCGCTCAGAAATGAAGGACCACTGCAAATGCAAATCACTTCACTGGATTATTCTTCATTTCTGGGGAGAATTGCAGTCGGTAAAGTAGCGCGCGGATCCATCAAAGAAGGTCAGAATATTGTATTGATGCAGGCGGATGGAACTGTTAAAAAATCAAAGGTAAAAGAACTCTATGTTTTTGAATCTCTGGGCAAAAAGAAAGCATCAGAAGTACTTTGCGGTGATATATGTGCAGTTGTAGGACTGGATGATTTTAATATCGGTGATACAATTTGTGATATCGATAATCCGGAAGCCCTGGCTGTTATCAGTGTAGATGAACCAACTATGAGTATGATGTTTTCCATTAACAATTCTCCTTTCTTTGGAAAAGATGGAAAATATGTTACATCCCGCCATTTGCGCGACAGACTCATGAAAGAGACTGAAAAAAACCTGGCCCTGCGTGTAGAAGATACTGGAAGTGCAGATAGTTTTCTTGTATTTGGCCGCGGTATTCTGCACCTGGGAATTCTGATTGAGACCATGAGAAGAGAAGGATATGAAATGACAGTAGGTCAGCCCCAGGTTATTGTAAAGGAAATCAATGGAAAGAAATCTGAGCCTTTTGAAGTACTTGTGGTAGATGTGCCGGATGAATACAGTGGCAGGGTGATCGATATGGTGACCAGGCGCAAAGGCGAATTGCAGGTCATGGAAACCAAAGGGGATATGCAACACCTGGAGTTTGAAATTCCTTCACGCGGTCTGATAGGTCTGCGTTCCAGTATGCTGACCAATACTGCAGGAGAAGCTGTTATGGCGCACCGGTTCCTGGAATATAAGCCCTGGAAAGGTCCCATACCAGGAAGAAGCAATGGTGTGCTGATAGCAAAAAATCAGGCGGCTACTACCGGATATTCAATCGATAAATTGCAGGATCGGGGATCATTTTTCGTGGATCCGGGAGAAGAAGTTTATGTGGGTCAGATTATTGCGGAACATATCAAACCGGGAGACCTGATTGTAAATGCAACAGAAGGTAAGCAGTTGACAAATATGCGCGCCAGCGGCAGTGATGATTCTGTTCGTATCATTCCGAAAATCCAGATGACACTGGAAGAATGTATGGAGTATATTCAGCAGGACGAATGTATCGAGGTAACACCTAAGAAAATCCGCCTTCGTAAGACTATCCTGGATGAAGATACACGTAAGAAATACCAGAAAATGTTGAAAACCGAAGAAGTGAGCTAAAGGTTTAGGCTTTAAGCTTTCGGCTTTAAGCCTGAAAACTTAGCTTTGCAGAACAAAAGGGTTTATGAAAAGGAAACTCAGTTTTTTTGGAGTCTTCATGGTTTTATTTCTCTTCGTGGGTTCATTGAAAAGTCATGCCCAGTGCTCCATTTGTACTCGCACGGTTCAACAGATGGGCGAAAGACCAGGTAAAGCATTTAATGCAGGTATCGTTTATCTGGCATTCACACCGCTTGCGATTGGAGGATTTTTAGGATACCGCTGGTGGAAACAGAATCGCAATTTTGAATGATTTATTTTCATTTAGAGAGATAGTCATCAACGAATCTATAAATATTAAAATTTTCAGTTCCGGATTCTTCTTTTATTTTATCTAAGAGATCAGTTTTCTTAATCCCCATCATCTTTTCAGCTAATATTAATCGATATGCTTTTTCTGCAAGGTTAAGATTCTGTTTCTGATCAGCAGAAATAGTCCGGTTTTCAATGGCCTGTACAAGGCGGTCAATGCCCTTACCTTCTGTGGCAATGGTTTCAATAATATCAATTTGTTTTGATCCAAGGTGAAGGGCTGACTGCAGATTATTTATGAAAAGTTTCGTGTCGGGATTATCTGCCTTATTTACCACAAACAGGTCTGCAACTTCCAACACACCCGACTTCAGTGCCTGGATCTCGTCTCCGAATCCTGCCATCAGGATCATGACTGTAAAATCGGCTATGCTGGCAATTTCAAGTTCGCTTTGCCCGACGCCAACCGTTTCTATCAGGATATAATCGTAGGGCGCAGCCTTTAGCAGATCAGTAATTTCAAAAATTCTTGGATGAAGTCCGCCAAGAGAACCCCTTGATGATAAGGAACGAATGTACACAGCGGGGTTATCAGCCCAGTCATTCATCCTGATCCTGTCTCCCAGAAAGGCTCCATGATGAAAAGGTGAGGAGGGATCTATACAGAGAATGGCTATTTTTTTTTGTTGTTTTAGAAATGATCCTATTAATACGTTTACAATAGTGCTTTTGCCTGCACCCGGAGGTCCGGTAATTCCTATTACAGGAGTTTTGGAAAGGGGCAAATTCTTTAACAGCTCAGCAGATCCTTGTGCCTGGTTTTCTATTAATGAAATGCCACGGGCTAATGATTTAATATTACCCTCCTGTATTTCTGGAAGAAAGTTTAGAAGCATACAATGAAATGACGGGTAAGTTTTAAATGATCATTTTTAATTTTTTCGGAGCATTCTGCGGCGTATTTTTGAACCATTCATGCCTTCACAAAACAGATACAGTCCCAAAGAATGGGAAAAAATTCCATGTCCTTTTTGCGGGTCCTCTGAATATTCAATTTACGAAAGATTTGGAAGTGAATTGCAGTTCACTTATGTATTATGCCGCAATTGTACACTAGTATATCAATCACCACGCCCTAAATATGATCAGGATTTTATTGATTCTGCGTATGCTTCTTATTACCAGTTCAGCGAAAATATCAAACTGGAAGATAATACACAGATACTGCACTCTTCTGTAAATATGTTTAAGGAAGAAGTCGAAAATCTATTGAAATACGATCAAATAAGAAGTAATGTGCTGGATATCGGAAGTGCAATGGGTACTTTCTTATTCGCTGCAAAGCCCTATTATAAAAAAGCGGTTGGATTGGATGTTTCAGAAGAAATGGCCAGTTTTGCAACTAAAAATGTAGGAGCCACCGTTTACCTCAAGCAATTCAATGAATTTAGTTTCGAAGAAAAGTTTTCATTGATTCATATGAGTCATGTAATAGAGCACATTCCCAATCCGGTTGAATGGCTGCAAAAAGCGGGATCTATGCTTGAGAAAGGTGGCGTTCTGGTCATCAATGTTCCTAATAAATTTTCGCTGAGTTTCAGGCTTCAGCATTTATTTTATAAGGCAGGACTAAAAAAACAATTTTCTTCCACCTGGAATGACCCTACCAGGGTTCCGGATCACCTGTATGAACCGAATGTGAAAAGCATGTTAGGGTTATTAAAGAGGAATCATTTTGAAGTGCTGGATTACTTCAGCTACAGCCGGAGAGATCCGGTATCCAAACATTCCATATTTACAAAACTATTCAATCGTTTTTTACATAAGGGAAGCAATCTCTCCTTTATCGTAAGGCCGGTGAAATAAGCATTGGAACAGGAGTAAATTATGTGATGGAAAGTGATTGAATTCAAATGATTTTATAATTCCGGAAATCAAACAACCTTTTTCCTGTTTTCTTTTCATACCAATACAACAGCTTTTCTTTAATAGAAAATTTTTTTTTCGAAATATCCAGGTCAATATCCCAATTTTTATCTTCGATTCTTTTTTCCATTACAGACGGGTGTTCTCCATCAAAATGCTTTAGTGAATCGAATGCATTAAAGTCAAAAATTTCGCCTGCTCTCCTTTCAATATTTGTGGGATCATCGATTGTGTCAATCCATAACTCCTGAATTTTTTTCAGTTTCTCTTTCATTTTCCTTGGATTCTTTACCCAACCGTAATGATAAACCATGGCATCTACCGGCTTAACATTAATTTTTTTTACTCCCCGTCTGAATCCCTGCGCATCACGATAGGCATGAATACCTTTGTCATTCCGGATAATCCGTACTTCTTTATGATACCATTTCCGGCTGTCTGCCACGTAATCGTACGTTCCGTAAAAATGCAGATAATTAAAAAGTAAACCTTCCACACGCTTGTCATCTTTATATAACAAACAAGTACGACGAATAGTATCATGATATTTTTCATGAATTACTTCATCCGCCTGAATATAAAAGGCCCAGTCACTTTCCGGTGAAATAAGCTGAAATGCCTTATCAGTTTCGATAGCAAGAACCACACCGCCTTTTTTGAGATTTTCATCCCAGACGGAATGGTGGATTTTGATTTTGTCTGAATGGATAGAACGTATTAATTCATCCGTATTGTCTTCACTATTACCTACCAATACTATCATCTCATCTACTACAGGTAATATAGATTTAATCGCCTCTACTACAGGATAATCATATAAGACAGCGTTCCTTACAATTGTAAAACCAGATATTTTCATAATACTTAAAATTGTATTTCTACCCTGAATGATAGATGGCTTTTCGCAAAGAAAAGATAAATAATATGATTCCATCAAGAGTGAGAACGGGTATTGATTAAAAATGGTTGGTTGCAGTCCGGACATTATTAGCATTATATATTTAAATTGCGGGTTCTTTTTGTACCAATGACAAATTTCATTCCTATATTTCCGTTAAATGTGGTTCTTTATCCGGGAGAGACTCTTAACCTGCATATTTTTGAACCCCGGTATAAAGAATTGGTTAAAGAGTGTTATAGCAGTAAAAAACCTTTTGGAGTTCCTGCAGTGATCAATGGCCATGTGGCTGAATTTGGAACGCTCGTTACGATCGCGGAAATTGTAAAGGAGTATGAGAATGGAGAAATGGATATTATCACGAAAGGAACCATAGTTTTTCGTATCCTTGAGATCATCAAAAAAATTCCAGACAAACTTTATAGTGGTGCTATTGTAAATTATCCTGAAAATTCTGAAGTTTATCCAAGAAAAGATCTGATGCAGGCAGTCGTTAAAGCGATTCGTGAACTTCATCGCATATTGAATATCAGTAAGGATTTCCGTAAACCTGATGAAGAACTAAGTGCCTATGATCTGGCGCATCACGCTGGATTATCGATCGAAGAAGAATATGAGTTGCTTGGATTATTCAGGGAAGAACAGAGACAGGAATACCTGAAGAGACATTTGGGAAAAGTATTGCCGGTAGTAGCTGAGATGGAAGTCTTAAAAGAAAGGATTATTCTGAATGGCCATTTTAAAAATTTATCTTCCTTCCGGTTTGAATAAGACTCCTTTCAAAGAACTGAATAGATTGTAAATCATGCCCACTACCCTCTGTTTAGATTTTGGGAATACAAGGTTGAAATGGGCGGTTTTTTCCGATGGGAAAATCCGGCATTCCGGAATATTGCAAGGTGATGGATTGGATGACCTTAATAAATGCCTGGAATTATACAATCCCGACCGGAGTATACTTTCTTCTGTAGTGAATCACCCGGCGGGAGTGGAAGAATTATTAAAAAACAAAACACAGTTTCATAAGCTGGACCATCATTCAAAGGTGCCAGTGACGACACCAGTCGGAAAACCTGAAACGATCGGCGCGGACAGGCTGGCACTTGTAGTTGCAGCTTCTTATTATTTCCCGGATAAGAATAACCTGGTCATTGGGCTGGGTTCCGCCATAACATATAATTACATCAACCGGTTTCATCAATTCATAGGGGGCAGTATTTCACCGGGCATGGAAATGCGTTTTAAATCTCTTGAGCTATTAACAGCAAAACTTCCTTTGGTGAAACCCCATTGGAATTTTCCTTTGGCGGGATATGATACGAAAACAAATATCCAGTCGGGTGTGCAATTTGGAATGGCAAAAGAAATAGACGGAGTTATTGAAGCATATGAAGAAAGATATGAAAACCTGCATGTGTTGATGACTGGCGGTGATGCAAATTATTTCAAATCATTTCTCAGGAAAAAGATTACGGAAGACCCGGATCTTATTTTCAAAGGACTTTATGTAATAAGTGAATATAATTTATCAATTTGAAATCTCTCCGGATTTTCAGGGTATGGGCGTTTTTTTTTACATGCGGGGTTTTTTCTGCCTGTGAAAATAATATGAAAACACTTCCCAATTTTCGCCAGAAGCAGATCAGCGTAGATGAAGGAAAGCAAATAATAGCTTTTATGAGTGAAAGCGCAAAAGTAAAAGCCAAACTAACTGCGCCTTATATGCGAAGGAAAGAAATAGATTCACCCTTTGTTGAATTTCCAAATACACTGCATGTTGACTTTTATAATGATTCGCTGGTTATTGAAAGTGTTGTGACAGCCAAATATGGCAAATGGCGTGAACAGGACGATAAGATTTATCTGCGGGACAGTGTGGTAGTTATGAATATTCTGAAAGGAGATACCCTTTATTGTAAGGAACTCTGGTGGGATAAGAAAGCAGAAAAATTTTACACTGATAAGCCGGTTCAGATCCATAAAGCAGGGGGAACAATTTTATATGGTACAGGTCTCGAAGCGCCCCAGGATTTTAGTGGATACACCATCTATCAAATTACGGGTCCATTTGCTTTCCCGGAGAATGGAATGCCAAAGAATTAGGCTTAAAGCTTTAAAGGTCATTGCTTACTTGATCTAAGAATGGTTATCCGTAAAAAAAGCCCTGGAATACTCCAGGGCCTCGAATGTGTTTGTACTTAACCTAACCGTTACCAAGTTGGTCATCAATAGGGTACAAATTTTAACACTTCATCGGATTTGGTCTTCTCGTGGAATTTGGATTTTAACTGTCGGTGATCGGGCCCGATAAATGGTTTGGTTGGTTTCATAGTTAGCTTTTCTAAGGAATTGGATATTGAACCATCTAACCGGACGTCTCTCACAATGACGATGTAAACATACAAATCGCATATGCCGGTACAAGCGGGATTGCGCTCGATCTCCTATTTTCAGCTTATACTGATAATATTCGTAAAAATACGAATCAGGCTTAAGGCGTAAAGATTGAGGCTTAAGGCTTTTCGTTGATTGATAGCCAATTACCTAAAATTAGATTTAGTAAAAATCAAAGAATAATTATTACAAAAAGTAAATAAGTATTTACCCTTAGCGTTTTTTGACCCAAAGTTTTAAGCTTTAGGCTTTGAGCTTTATGCCTTCAGCCTTATGCTTTAGGCCTTCGGCTTTAAGCTTTCTTCCGGTCGCATTTGGGGGAAAAGTAATACATCCTGAATAGAAGGTTGGTTCGTGAGCAACATGGTCAGCCTGTCGATTCCTATACCGATACCAGCAGTAGGTGGCATTCCGTATTCCAGAGCTCTTAAAAAGTCATTGTCAATGAACATGGCTTCCTCATCACCTTTTTCCATGAGTTTTACCTGTTCCTCGAATCTCTCTCTTTGATCCAAAGGATCATTCAATTCAGAATAAGCATTCGCTATCTCCTTTCCATTTATGATAAGCTCAAATCTTTCAACCAATCCATTTTCGGACCGGTGTTTTTTGGTAAGCGGGCTCATTTCTATCGGGTAGTCGATGATAAATGTTGGCTGTATATATCGATGTTCACTGGTTACGCCAAATAAAGCATCTATAAGTTTCCCTTTACCCATACTATTATCTACAGGGATATGATGTTGCCGACACAAATCTCTTAACCCTTCTTCATCCATCCCTGATACATCCGCTTTGGTAGCTTCCCTGATCGCATCGTAAATACTAATTCTTTTATAGGGCGCTTTAAAATCGATTTCTTTATCGCCTGCCGAAACCAGAGTGGTTCCGTTAACTGTTAATGCAGCTGCCTCAAGAAGAGACTCCGTTGTGGCCATCATCCAGAAATAATCCTTGTAGGCAACATAAAACTCCAGTATAGTAAATTCCGGATTATGAGTCCTGTCCATACCTTCATTCCTGAAATTTCGGCTAAACTCATATACCCAGTCGAATCCCCCCACAATCAGCCTTTTCAGGTATAACTCATTGGCAATGCGCAGGTAGAGTGGAATGTCCAGGGCATTATGATGTGTTATAAAGGGTCGGGCAGATGCACCTCCTGGTATGGTTTGGAGTACCGGAGTGTCGACTTCCAAAGCACCTGCCTTATTAAGGAAATCGCGCATGCTGTTGATCAGTTTCGTTCTTTTTATGAAAACCTCTTTAACATGGGGATTGACAATAAGATCTGCATACCGTTGACGATAGCGGAACTCCGGATCGGTTACAGCATCGAAAGTTTCTCCTTCTTTTTCCTTCACTACAGGTATAGGCCGGAGTGCTTTTGATAAAAGTGTCAGTTCCTTAACATGAACAGAAATTTCACCTGTTTTAGTAATAAAAACATAACCCTTTACTCCGATGATATCCCCCAGATCCACCAGGTGCTTCCACAACTTATCGTACAATGATTTGTCATCACCTGGGGCTATATCATCCCTTTTGATATATAATTGGATGCGTCCTGTACTATCCTGAATTACGGCAAAAGAGGCCTTGCCCATATCCCGGATGCTCATGATCCGGCCTGCCAGACATACAGATTCAAATTCATCCTTTTTTTCTTCCGAATAGTTCGATTTAATAATGGCAGCATAGGCATTTACCGGGTAGGCAGCAGCGGGATAGGCGTTAATACCCATTTCTCTCAAAGATTTCAACTTTTCCCTGCGTATGAGTTCCTGTTCTGACAAAGATGGATGAGACATATGGGTCACTTTCTAAATTCCCGCAAATGTACGTTTTAAGCTTAAAGCTCAAGGCTTAAAGCTTAAAGCAAGTATGGGAAAATCGGCCAACTGCCAACGGCCAACGGTCATCGTAATAAGGGCTGGTATTTAACGTGTTTTGACCTATTTTTGTCAGATAAATCCCGGGAAAATGAAGTTTGAAAAGATTCACAATAAGGGGCAGGCACAGCTTTTCCGAAACAGTTATATGGAAATGCTTACAAAGACCCATCCATTGGTGATCTGGGGAATCTACCTGCCAGTGATCATTTATTTTATATACCTCAGTCATTTCCAGCTGGACTTCAGTTATCTCGGTATATTATTCACTTTTGCAGCCGGAGGATTTTTCTGGACTTTCTTCGAATACCTGATGCACCGGTTTGCTTTTCATGCTGTAGCAGATAGTGAATCGGCACAAAAATTTATCTATGTAATGCATGGCAACCACCATCATTTCCCCAGGGATAAAGAACGTCTTTTTATGCCGCCGGTGCCCAGCATTATTATTGCATCAACCATTTTTGGGATAATGTACCTGGCAATGAAAGAATACGCTTTCACATTCTTCTCCGGATTCATATTGGGTTATCTCCTTTACGGAAGTATGCATTATGCTATTCATGCCTGGAATCCTCCTTTCAAATGGATGAAGCCTTTATGGAGAAACCATCATCTTCACCATTACAAAGATGATCACAAGGGTTTTGGCGTAAGCACTACATTCTGGGACAGGGTTTTTGGTACCATGTTCGATCTGAAAAAGGAAAAGGAAGACAAAGAAAAGGTAAAGGAATTGATGTATTAATATTTCTCCATCACACCGAGACCGAATAAGGCAAAATCATATTTAACCGGATCTTTTTTGTCCATTCCACGAAGGGCGAGTGTTAGTTCCATCGCCGTTTCCCAGTCATTCTGCTTCCGGTTAATCAATCCAAAGCCTCTTGCAACACGCGCAACATGAAGATCTATAGGGCAAATCAGATCTGCTGCAGATATTTTCCCCCAGATTCCAAAATCAACACCCCGTTTATCCTTTCGAACCATCCATCGCAGATACATATTCAGGCGCTTACATGCGGAATTTTTTTCAGGAGTCGCGATGTGTTTTTGCGTTCTGTATGGTGCGTTTTCAAGAGAAAAAAATCTGGTATAAAAAATGGATAATGCACTTTTAATGAATTCATTTCCTCCATTCATATTTTCCCGGGATGGCAGGAAGGCAGTTTCCAGAGAATCAGATAACAGGTAGTGGTATCGTAAATATTGGATGAAATATAAAAGATCCGTTGCATTGAATGTACGGTGTTTGAAATTGAGAAAGCGTTTCAGATCAGTTAAGCGATGGTTCCTGATAAAATTATAAGGATCATCATCCATTGAGCGCATCAGCTCATTCGATTTTTGAATGATGGTGGTCCGGTTACCCCAGGCGAAAATGGATGCAAAAAGTCCTGCGATTTCTATATCCTGTTTTTTACTGAAACGATGAGGAACTGACACGGGATCTGTCGCAATAAAGGAAGGATGATTATATTCGAGCACTTTCTTTTCAAGAAAATCCCGTAGTTCATTTTTGTTCGGGAGTGTTGTCATAATTATTTAACCTATTGCCTGATCCAGGTCTTCTATAAGATCATCGGCGTCTTCGATTCCGACGCTGAGTCGGATAAGACAATCGCGAAGTCCGTTTTTCAATCTCTCCTCTTTAGGTATGGATGCATGTGTCATACAGGCCGGCTGACTGATCAGGGATTCAACCCCACCAAGACTTTCAGCAAGGGAAAATAAACGTGTGGCAGATAAAACCCTGCTGGTTTCTTCAGCAGAATTATTTTTTAATTCAAAACTGAGCATACCTCCAAATCCTCGCATCTGTTTACTTGCAACGGCATATCCCGGATGATCTTCGAATCCACACCAGTAAACCTTTTCCACTTTTGGATTTTTGCGCATCCAGCGGGCGATTTTTTCTCCATTTTCACAATGTCTTTGCATGCGGAGTTCAAGGGTTTTTATTCCTCTTAAAACCAGGTAACAGTCCTGCGGTCCGGGAACAGCACCACAGGATTTCTGAATGAAATATAATTGTTCGCGTAATGCCGGATCGTTCATCATTAAACATCCGTGTATCACATCGCTGTGGCCGCCAAGATATTTTGTGGCCGAATGAATCACAATATCGGCTCCCAGGTCCAGCGGATTCTGGAGATAAGGAGATGCAAATGTATTGTCAACGCATAACAGGAGTTTTTTTTCTTTGGCAATGGATGCGACAGCTGCAAGATCCACGATATTCATCAGGGGATTGGTAGGCGTTTCCGTCCAGATAAGTTTTGTATTCTCATTGATGAAAGTGCGGATATTATCGGGATTCTGCATATTCACGTAATGAAAATGGATCCCCGTTTTTTCAAAAATCTTAGAGAAGAGACGAAAAGTTCCGCCATACATATCATTGGCTGCGATCACTTCATCTCCCGGAAGCAGGAGCCGGATTACCGCATCAGAAGCTGCTACACCGCTACTGAAAGAAAGTCCGAAACGTGCATTTTCAATCGAAGCCAATGCTGTTTCCAGTGCTTTTCTGGTAGGATTTTGCGAGCGGGCATATTCATAACCTTTATTGTTGCCGGGCGCTGCCTGTACAAAAGTTGATGTCTGGTAAATAGGCGGAATGATAGCGCCCGTACTTGGATCGGGTTCCATACCTGCATGAATCAAGCGCGTTGCAAATTTCATATTTGTTTTTTTCGAATTGAAAGCGGATTTACCAGTTTATGGGTAAGTGTACTTCTTTATTATCCCAACCGATCATCAGGTCGGTTTTATTTTTTTCCTTCCCTTCAAAACATATCGTAAATACATCGATGATATCGGGTCTCGTGTTTACTTTGACATCGGTACGGATGAGATCCTTTTTTTCATCATATCCAAACGCACCCCAGGTATCCGTTTCCTTGTTTAATACGATTGTCCATTTGTCCGTTGATGGTATTGCATACATCGTATATCTTCCTTTTGCAATTTTATTTTTATCGATTTTAACATCCCTGAAAAATTCAATTTCCGTTGCTTCATTAGCACCCATCCGCCAAATCATATCATAGGGTACCAGGTCTCCAAAAATACTACGGTCATTTTTTTGAGGGCGCCCGTAAATGACGCGTGCAACTAATGGTGCATCTGATTTATGCTGAATTTTCAGAACAGGATAATCCACCGGATAGTAACACATATCCATCGGTGATTTATCCAGGGGAGGTAGAGAGGACTGCGCTGAACAAAAACTGGAAACTGAAAATAAAAAGACGGTCGGCAGAAAAGATTTCATCATATTCATGGGAGACAAAATTAAACAGGAAAAGCTTATGAATTGGCGCGAAGGTAGAGCAGTTCGTTAAATGCGAAGGTTTTTACATGAGGAAAGAAATATTCATATGACATTTTTAACTCTTCATAATATTTAATAAAGGCTTCAAAAACCGGCTCGGGATCATCAATATATTTTGCCCGACGGCAAAGGCCCTCGAAGCTATTATGAATTCCCTCGGTGGAGCGGTAGTTTAACAGCCAGTTTTGCATTCGCATATAAAAGAAGAATTTCTTAAATTTTTCGGGAAACCATTTTTCATTCAATTCGAGCAGTGCATACGTTTTTTGTGTGAAATCTGACAATGCACCCTCTTCAAATTCATAGGGATCATTGGCAAGGAAATGATCATAGATAATATCCACAAAGCTTCCGGCATATAAACCTGCTGCTGTTTTCAGGAATTGTTTTGCCTGTCGCGTTGCGGGATGGGAATCGGTGTACTCATCAATTTTTCGATGAAGGGTAATTCCCATTCGGATACGGTCGGGGTAGTCGAATTTTTTTTTGCCCTTTATAAAATCGCTGATCATATTTCCTGTAAGTATATCCGGATCCCCGAAAGAAAGATAAGCATGTGCGAGGTAGTTCATTTTATTAAAAATACACCAAATTAGGCTGAAGGCGCAGGGCGTAAGGCATAAGGCTTTTTTGTCAGAACATTTACAGAATCCTTTGAACTAAAAAATTATAATAATTAATCATTAACAATTAAAATTGCTTTACGCCTTCAGCCTTAAGCCTTACGCTTAAAAAGATTAATTTCGCTTTCCACATAATAAAATCATGAACAAAGGACCGGTTTCGAATTATATCGCGCATCATTACAGGCATTTTAATGCAGCAGCTCTTATAGATGCTGCAAAAGGTTATGAAACTCATCTTACAGAAGGTGGAAAAATGATGGTTACCCTCGCCGGTGCCATGAGTACCGCCGAGCTGGGCGTATCGCTCGCTGAAATGATCCGTCAGGATAAAGTGCATATCATCTCGTGTACAGGAGCAAATCTTGAGGAAGATATTATGAACCTGGTAGCCCATTCACATTACAAAAGAGTTCCTAACTATCGTGACCTAACACCGGAACAGGAATGGCAATTATTGGAACAGGGTCTGAACCGCGTTACGGATACCTGTATCCCTGAAGAAGAAGCTTTCAGAAAAATCCAGAAACATATCGTGCATTTATGGAAGGATGCAGATGCGAAAGGCGAACGTTATTTTCCTCACGAATACATGTATAAACTTCTTCTGAGCAAAGTGATGCTGGACGGATATGAAATTGATGTGAAAGACAGCTGGATGATTGCGGCAGCGGAAAAAAATCTGCCTATAGTAGTTGGTGGATGGGAAGATTCTACAATGGGGAATATTTTCGCATCTTATATCGTAAAGGGTGAACTGAAAGCAGGTACCATGAAAAGCGGTATAGAATATATGGTTTGGCTTTCTGACTGGTACAGGAAAAACTCAGGTGGAAAAGGCATTGGGTTTTTCCAGATAGGCGGTGGTATTGCAGGCGATTTCCCGATATGCGTGGTGCCTATGATGTATCAGGATCTGGAGTGGCATGATGTTCCTTTCTGGAGTTATTTTTGCCAGATATCCGATTCTACTACTTCATACGGTTCTTATTCAGGAGCAGTGCCTAACGAAAAAATCACCTGGGGAAAACTGGATATCCATACACCAAAATATATTGTAGAAAGCGATGCAACGATCGTGGTGCCACTCATATTTGCATGGATATTGGGCTGGTAGATTGCTATATACCAGAAAAATTATGTTATGAAAAAACTCGGAAATTATGTAACAGGTCATTGGATCGAGGGCATAGGCGAGCAACAGATACTCAATGATGCTGTGACAGGTACACCCCTTTACATGGCCGGCACAGGAGGTTTGAATTTTCAGGAAATTCTCGAATATGCAAGAAAGCATGGAAATTCTGCTTTAAGAAAAATGACATTTCATGAAAGAGGAAGGATGCTGAAAGCCCTCGCGATGCATCTTAAAAACCAGGTTGAAAAATTTTACAGGATAAGTTATCAAACAGGAGCAACAAGGGCAGACTCGTGGATTGATCTTGAAGGCGGTATTGGAAATCTTTTTTCCTATGCTTCCCTGAGAAGAAAATTTCCTGACCAACCCTTTTGTATAGACGGAGATCCGGTCGACCTGAGCAGGAATCACGGCTTTATGGCACAGCATATCCTCGTTCCGAAAGAAGGTGTGGCGATTCATATCAATGCATATAACTTTCCTGTCTGGGGCATGCTGGAAAAGATTGCCGTCAATCTGCTGGCCGGTATGCCTGCGATTGTTAAACCTGCCACATGCACCAGTTTTTTAACAGAAGCTGTGGTAAAGGAAATACAGTTATCGGGTATTCTCCCGGAAGGTGCATTGCAATTGTTGTGTGGCAGCACTGGAAATCTTCTGGATATGCTTACAGCCCAGGATGTAGTTACATTTACGGGTTCGGCTTCAACAGGATTGAAATTAAAATCAAATCCTTCCATCCTTAGAGAGAATGTTTCATTTACCATGGAAGCTGATTCGCTGAACTGCATTGTACTGGGAGAGGATGTTGAACCGGGAATGTCCGAATGGGAAATTTTTGTAAAAGAAATACGGAGAGAAATGACGGTAAAAGCAGGACAAAAGTGCACAGCCATCCGACGGATTTTTGTTCCTGAAAATAAGATGGAAGATATTCGAAAATCTATTTCTGATTCTCTGTCAAAAACGCTGATTGGAAATCCTGAAAATGAAAAAGTCAGCATGGGTTCCCTGGCAGGTCAGGATCAGCGAAATGATGTGAAGCATCAGGTACAAAAATTATTAGCTTCTTCCAGAATCATATATGGTTCACTGGACAGTGTGGAACTCGTGGACGCAGATTTTCTCAAAGGAGCATTCATGGGTCCGCTTTTACTGGAAAATGAAAACCCGTTTGCCGGCGGAGGCGCGCACGATATCGAAGCTTTCGGACCCATAAGCACTTTGATGCCATATAAAAATCTTGATGAGGCGATCCTGCTTTCAAAAAAAGGGAAGGGCTCACTTTGCAGCACGATTGTAACCTTCTCAGATCGCATAGCAAAAGATTATGTTGTAAATGCTGCTACCCATCACGGGCGAATATTAGTTTTGAATCGTCAGGACGCAAAAGAAAGTACCGGTCACGGATCTCCTCTTCCAATGCTCGTTCATGGCGGTCCTGGCCGCGCGGGCGGGGGGGAAGAAATGGGAGGTGCCCGGGGCGTAAAACATTATATGCAAAGAACGGCTGTCCAGGGTTCACCGGATAGCATAACAAACATAAGTTCCATTTACCAGGCCCATGCTGCGCAGAAAACTGGTGAAAAACATCCTTTCAAAAAATATTTTGAAGAATTACAGATTGGTGACAGTGTTCATACGCAACTTCGCAAAATAACAGATACGGATATTGATCGTTTTTCAGATCTCAGTGGAGATCATTTTTATGCGCATAAGGAAAATGAAATCTTTGTAGATACCATGTTTGAAAAACGGGTTGCGCATGGGTATTTTATACTGAGTGCGGCAGCAGGGTTATTCGTAGATGCCGCTAAGGGACCGGTGCTCCTTAATTATGGAATTGATGAATGTCGTTTTCTGAAACCGGTTTATGCGGGAACAACGATTGGAGTGCGGCTTATATGTAAGGAAAAAACCAGCCAGGATTTAAAAGATGAGAATGATATTCCTAAAGGCATTGTAAAATGGTACGTGGATGTATATGATGAAACGGGCGAATCGATTATGATAGCAACAATATTGACCATGGTCAGAAAAAAACTATAAAATATGCCGGAACAAATTCTGGGTTATGTAAAATCTGAAAGGCACGGATCTACTATGGTCATTGAATTCTTTCATCCACAAAGTAATTCTCTTCCGAAGAATTTGCTAACGGATCTCGCAAGTCACATTCACGGAGCGGGACTCGACGACGAAATCAGGGTAGTTGTTATTCGATCTGCAGGCGACAGGGCTTTTTGTGCAGGTGCATCTTTCAATGAGCTTTTACAAATAAGAACTAATAGAGAAGGAGAAGATTTCTTCAATGGATTTGCACATGTGATAAACAGTATGCGGAAATGCCCGAAACTAATTATTGCTCGAATCCAGGGTAAATGTGTGGGAGGCGGAGTCGGTATTGCAGCTGCTGCAGATTATGCGATTGCTTTGACTGGCTCTGATATTAAACTGAGTGAATTGGAAATCGGTATCGGCCCTTTTGTTGTAGGCCCTGCAGTTGAGCGTAAAATCGGACTCTCTGCATTTTCACAACTTACAATAGATGCAGCCTCCTGGCGTACCGCTGAATGGGCAAAAACACGCGGACTTTTTTCGGAAGTTCATATGAATATACAGGAGCTTGATGAATCCATTCAAAGACTCGTCAATCATCTTATTCGTTCTAATCCGCAGGCAGTGAGGGAAATAAAAAAAATATTCTGGCAGGGAACCTCTCACTGGGATCAACTCCTTTTTGAACGCGCCAAAATAAGCGGTCAACTGGTTACCAGCGAACAGGCACAGAAAGCTATTAAAATGTTTAATAAAGCATAAGCAAGTGTGGAAGTGTGGTAGAATGGTAGTGAAGTTGAGTGGAAGTTAAAAATTACCACACTACCATACTACCACACTTCCACACTTGCTTTCATTATTCCACACCGAGATCGTTATAGGTATACAAAGGATCCAATGTACTTTCTGCCGTCATGGTGAAGATGGAGTTAAGTAGTCCGTCTTTCAATCCATAAACGAGTCCGTGTAAATCGGGACCTTTCCGGTGTTTCCATGCGCGCTGAATGATGGAGGTCTTCGCAAGGTGCAGAACCTGCTCCTGAACGTTTAATTCCGTAAGTCTGTCTTCTCTTTTTTCCTGATCCGGAATCGCTTCCAGTTCATCCCGGTGTAAACGATAAACATCTTTAATATTTCTGAGCCACATATTCAGTACCTGTTTGAAATCGTGGTTGGTCATAGCTGCTTTAATACCACCGCAGCCATAATGCCCGCAAACAATTACATGTTTCACTTTTATATGTGCCACAGCATACTCCAGGACACTGAGCAGGTTTACATCTGTATGGATAACCATATTAGCGATGTTCCTGTGAACAAAAATTTCTCCCGGTTGTGTTCCCGTGATTTCATTTGCGGGTACACGACTGTCACTGCAACCAATCCATAAAAATTCAGGTGTTTGAATTTTCGCAAGTGCCTTAAAATAATCGGGGTCATCCACGATCTTCTCAGCCGCCCAGGCCTTGTTTTCAAGCAGTAATTTATTTATGGAATGCATAAAATGTTTTTTAAGTTAATGAGCACTTGTTCCTTTATAGTCACCTATTGTTGACTGGTCGAATACCAGATGATGTCCGGATTTGAACTGGCTTTTTTTAATTTCTACTTTAATATTTTTTAGATAGGCATGTTGAAGAAAATCATTGATAACATCAATGATATCCTTATCGATAAAATCAGCCCGGGCAATATCAATTATTAAAAAAGAATCAGCCGGAATGCCTTCAAGTTTTCCTTTTACGATCGGTTTGTTTAAGAATGAAATATCCTTTCGGAACCGGACGAGATATTTATTATCATCGTGCATTACCATCACGGCCGATTTAAAATTGCTTCTGATCAGGGAAAATAGAGCGACGATGGTACCAATTACTATACCGATAAGCAAATCAGTAAAGAGTATCGCTAAAAGTGTTATGATAAATGGAATAAACTGATCCCATCCGCGCTTAAAAAGTTCAGTGAAGATGGAAGGTTTTACAAGTTTGTAACCGGTTATGATCAGGATTGCAGCCAATGCGCTGAGTGGAATTTTATTCAATAAACCCGGAATAAATAAAACGCTTAACAGGAGCAGCACACCATGCATAATGGCTGAAAATTTACTTTTTGCACCTGCGCCGACGTTTGCTGAACCTCTTACGATCACAGATGTAAGAGGCAGACCACCCAATATTCCTGATACGATATTCCCAACTCCCTGCGCTTTTAATTCCAGATTGGCAGGAGTTCTTCTTTTTAAAGGATCCAGTTTATCTACGGCTTCAATACCAAGCAAAGTTTCAATACTTGCAATAAGTGCTATTGTCAGACCCGT
>Ga0207132_1016_pt1 | contig 35223 bp, 23 predicted proteins | sample Alteio_BWMinHeat_14_FD_153554 | JGI IMG/M metagenome (GOLD analysis project Ga0207132, IMG submission 153554) | Enriched cells from forest soil in Barre Woods Harvard Forest LTER site, Petersham, Massachusetts, United States -... | ecosystem: Environmental > Terrestrial > Soil > Temperate forest >...
TTCGGGGGTTCCACAATCGCAAGCGGGTGGCACGACGTCGCATGCAAGAAATCCAGCGAATGACGTCCAAGCAGCGGCAGGAACGACAAACCAAGAAATATCGTGAACTCATCGGAGTGGCCGAGGAGGTCGTGACCAGCGCGCGAAAGGTAGTGGAGCAGACCAAGAAAGTGCGCGGCAAGGATCTGGCCGCTGAAATGGCGATCCCCGAACTCCGGAAGGAGATCGAGCACTATTCTAAGCTGGGAGACCGTGTGATCGATCAGGCCCGCCGTCGCGTGCTCGAGGGAGAGCAAGTTCCCAGCGCCGAAAAGATCTATTCCATCTTTGAAGCCCACACCGACCTGATCAAGCGCGGCAAGGTGCAAACACCGCTGGAGTTCGGCCACAAAGTTTTTCTTGCCGAAAGTGCCAAAGGGTTGATTACGCAATATGAAGTGTTGCACGGAAATCCTGGCGACGATCAGCAGGTGGAACCTTCCCTGGAACGCCACAAGGAAAACTTCGGACGCGCTCCCGAGTTGTATAGTTCCGATCGAGGCTTCTTTAGTGAGACGAATGTGAAATCCTGCAAGCAAAAGGGCGTCAAGGTAGTGTGCATCCCGCAGCGTGGCGGGAAGAAAACGGCGAAGCGCAAAGCGTATGAGAAGAGTCCTGCTTTCAAGGAAGGACAGCGCTTTCGAGCTGGCATCGAGGGGCGCATCTCCGTGCTGTTCCGCGGTCGTGGCATGAAGCGCTGTCGCGACGAAGGGCGTAAGCGCTTTGAGTTGTGGGTGGGCGCGGCCGTGCTGGCCAACAACTTGATGAGAATTGCAGCCTTGCTATCCGAACGAACGCGTCGCAAACGCAAGGCAGCGTAATCCAATCGTTCCGCTTCTTTTTTTTTCCGGCCGAGTAACGCAACGCTAGTGTTTTCCTAACCGTAGTCTTTCGCTCGATGCCGCAATCCACGGCTGCAATTCTCTGCTCTCGCATGTCGTCGGAAGCCAACCGCATGCCGCTAAGTCCTTGAAATTCAGTCGCAGATTTTCAAAATTACCGTTTCGCTACAGAAACTAGCTAAGCTAGCGCGTTTTTCATTCTCTATGTGCACTAGATGGTGCGCATAGCACTCGCGACCGCAATCCGTGGATTCCAAGCGATTTAGACCTTCTGGATCTTCTGATTCCATCTCTCTGAATGCTAGCGACGTCTAAAACTCCAGGCGCAATTGAAACGCTATCATACGGGGCGTGCTGTCACCGCCCAAACCGACGCCGAGCAAGCCGGTCGGCGGAGAGGTCGTGGAAGTCAGCGCTCCAAAACCAGTCTGGGTAGAAGGCTTTCCTGGAATTCCCGCCAGCACCATGCTCGGAAGCGCGAAATTCGGATGGTTGAAGACATTGAAGAATTGTATGTCAAAGCGCAACTTCACACGCTCGGTCAGCGGAAACCACTTTGTGAGATAGAAGTCACTCCAGATGAAATTGGGGCCACGCAGTGCGTTGCGGCCGAGAGTTCCGAACTGGCAATTCTCGGGAGTGTCGGGATTCGGATTGTTAGGGTCGCTCTGGTCATGGCATTTACCGGTGCTCGGGTCCACGGTTGAGACAAACGCGGCGGGGTTCAGCCACTGCACCGTGCCTGGCTGTGTAATACCGGGAATCGGATGATGTTCATAGAGCGGTACGCCGGGAACAACGCTCGCGAATTGCGGTCCACTGCCATTCACGATGCCATTCCCATTCGCTGAATAGGGCGTGCTGAGCACGGAGAACGGAATGCCACTATGCCAAAATAAGGTTCCCGACATTTGCCAGCCGTTCAGCGCGAATCCTAGCGGCCGGTTTCCGACTTTGACCGCAAATTGATAAACGTATTGCGCGTTGAGATTGTTGCGAATGTCGTAGTCACAGGGGCCGTAGTCGCGAGCTAAATCTCCTGGAAGGGGCGACAAGATTCCTCCCGCCGAGAATTGCAGGAATCCGCCGTTTGAGACTGTATCCATGCAACGGCTCCAGGTGTAATTGATTTGTCCCATCAGGCCGTGGCCAAATCGCTTCATCCCGGTTATTTGCAGTCCGTCGTAGTGGCTGTTCGCGCCTGTGGATAATTGTGTGACTGCCCCGAATCGAGCATCGGTAGGTTGTTCATAATGAAACGGCGCGAAGCACCCCGCGCAAACGGCCTGATAGCCGTTCACTTGGGTGAGATAAGGCTGGTTAACCGCGCGAGTGCCGACGTATTGGGCGCGAATGTTTCCCGTAGATCCCAACTGATGTTCCAGGCCGAGACTCCACTCCATGAAGTAGGGCGCGTGAAGTTCTCCTTCGGGGACCGCCGTGATGGCCACCGGAGGAAGACAAGTTGCGGGACTCGCTTGAGCGGACGCGCAGGAAAGCTGGCCCGATGCAAATCCTGAACTGAATATCTGGTTGGCAGCCACCGTAGCATCAATCGCACTGTTTGGGACTCCCGGTGCGATGGTCGTGCCTCCCACTGTTCCAAGAAGTCCACCCTGAAAGGTTTTCACATGGGGCGGATTGACGCCCACTACATCGGCAAGACTGCCCGGCAAAATATCACTGAAGAGCCCGAAGCCCGCGCGCAGCACGGTCTTGGGTTCAAACTGCCAGGCGAGGGCGGTTCTGGGTTGCAGGATCGCCAGAGGCGTCGAGGAAAATACGTTGCGGAGACCGGTCTGAATGGCGGCGTTCAGCGGCTGATTCACATTGTGCGAAATGGAATCGAAGGAACCACGAAGCCGGGCAATTTCGTCATGCGGATTCGATGGGTTGGAATTGAGAGTGTCGCGAATGCCGAAGGTCCACGTCAGCTTCTTGGTCAATTTCCAGGTGTCCTGCGCGTAGACGTCGAGATTCAGGAAGTTGAAAGGTTGGTTTGCTGAAGTCGGAAATGTTTCCGACGCCGTGGACGCCACTCCATAAATGAATTGCGGCAAGGTGGTGTAAGTTACCGTCGGGATCGCACCTTCGCCGAAGTCATAATCATTCAGGCGGAGTATCCGTATGTTGGTGCCAAACCGCAACTCGTGCCCGCCGTGGCTCCAAGCCAGATTGTCATTGATGAAGAACCGGGAAGCGCGTCTTCCCTGAACCCAGGTATTGTCGAGCCCTCCGAGCGCAGTGAACGGGGCATTCGCTCCGCTGCCTTGCAAGACGATGGGGAAAGCAGCAAGAGTCTTCTGAAAATCCGACGGCCCGAACAGGCTTTCGTACCAGGAAAATGCCGGGTTGAAGTAGTTCACCACATTTTGCGAAAAAACATGTGTATAGCCTGCGGCGAAAGAGTAGAGCGGTTGAGGGGAGAGAGCGTCAAACAACGGGTTAATGGGATCGGTAAAGGCGGCTTGCATCCCGGTATCCACCTGAAAGCGATACCAGGTGCTGTTTTTTTCGTTGATGTTGTAATCGATTCGAGCTGTTTGGACCTGTTCATGGTCATCGCTCGAATGCGAAACGCTCTGGCGATTGGCGCAACCGTTCCCGTCATAGGCCATGGCGGGTGCAGCTCCACCCACATCGAACGGACAGCCCAGTACCGCAAGTGGCGTTCCGCTGGTATTTCCATACAGCGCAAACATCTTTTGATAAAACGGCACCGAAAGCGGTGAGGGCTGATACACCGATCCCGTCACGGAATCGGTGCCTCCCAAAGGGAGCTGCTGCAAGACGTAGTTCTGGAACGCCGCGGTTGGGACGGTAGTGGCCGTAACGATGGGCAGTGCAATCCGAACCCACTCGCTATCGAAAAAGAAAAACAGCTTGTCGCGGACAATCGGCCCACCCACACTGCCCCCGAAGTGGTTTACCGTCGATCGCGGTTTGTGATTTCCCGGAGTGGCATTCGTGAAATAGTCGGCGGCGTTGAACCGCGAGCCATTCCACAATTCATATAGGTTTCCATGAAACTGCTTCGTGCCGGACTTTGTAACGTAGTTGATCTGCGACGCTCCATAGCGCCCCTCGTCAACGGTATAGGACAAAGTATTGACCGTCACTTCGGATATCGAGTTCAGTCCGAGGACCAAGTTTGTCGAGAGCCCACTGTTTAAGTTCGTCAGCGGATCATTGGTTTCCAAGCCATCGACGATGTAACCGTTCGAGAGAGCGGGGAGTCCGTTGAACTCCACGTTCCCATACCCATTCGTGCCGCCGACAAAATCATTGCTGCTGCCCGCGGTATTGACCAGTCCTCCTGCCGCAAACTGCAGTGGGTAGGTTAAGTCGCCGCCTGGATTGGGAAGGTCTTCCAGCGCGTGGGCATTGAGAGTCGTGGAGGTATTCGCATTCTCCGGGTTGAGGATGGGAGCTTCGCTGCTGATTTCCACGCTCTGGTTTGACTGCGCAATCTTAAGCGTGAAATCGACAGTTTGCTTCTGGTCCAGCGCAGAAGTCACCGCGTCATTCTGCTGCGGTGCGAAACCTTCCGCTCCCACCTTGACTGAGTAAGGACCGGGCTTCAGCTGCGGAAAGTTGAACCGGCCGGAGTCATCGGTTTTCGCGCTGCGCTTCAGTCCGGTGTCTTTATTCGTGACGGTAACCGTGGCTTGAGGCACTGCCGCGCCGCTGGCATCGCTCACTTGGCCGACGATGGCGCTGGTCGTTTCACCCTGGGAGAAGGTTACTTCAGGCAAGAGGAAATGAAACGACCCGACAAGAACGAATATCGAAAGTACCGAACGCAGTGTGGTGGCAGACCAGGTTCCGTTTATCCGCGGCGTTCCCATGATTAACCTTACTTAAGACAGATTCTTAATGCAAGTAAATACGGCGCTCGAAAGCGCCGGAGTTTCCTGCTGCTCTGCTCATAAGTCGCGTTGTGTTTGCCGATGGAACGAGGCGGCCATTGCTGCTTCAGCCTGACCTGAGTCACTCGAAAACGACCTGTTAGTCGGCCGACACGGTCGCAGGGGGTGCTACTTATATGATGGCGCCCATGCAACTCGCCCTGGCTGATGTCCGTGCGGGCAGCCTATGTGCTCTCGGTGTAACCACCCGGAGTCGCTCTCGCTTCCTACCTGAGGTACCAACCGTCGCGGAGGCCAGCGTCTCCGGCTTCGATCATCCGATTTGGTATGGAGTGTGGGTGCCAGCAGGCACTGCTGCCGGAGTGGTGGACCAGTTAGCAAAGGACATCGCGCGGGTCTTGGCTGCGCCGGAACTGCGCGCTTGGCTAGAAGAGCATGGGGCCGATCGGATGAGCATGACTCAGCCTGAGTTCGCGCGCTTCGTCCTGAAGGAGAGCGAAAGCGCGGAGCGCGAGACCGGCTATGAGGAAGGCTAGCTTAGCTAAGCTAGCGAAAGAATATGCGCTGGCGCGTCTAGATACCGACGGCGCGAGACCGGAAGCGCGCCGCGACACCGCTCTCCTCGAGCCACTTCCCGGTGACGGTATTTTTCAAATCGCAGCGCAACAGCGCGCGCAGATCGGATTCATCGTCGACGTCCATTTCTAAGCGCTCGTTTCGAATAATCGTTATTCTCGCATGTAGGCGTTCCGCTTCTTGACGATGTTTGGCGAAGCTGTCGGGGCCGAAATGCGAAGGGAAAAGTGCCGGCGGCACCCGCAGAATCGCGTTGGTGCCGGTGCCATCGCGTGAGGGGACCATGACAACGGCCGGCGCAGGGCCTTCCGCCGCCAGAAGATCGTCGATGTCCCCCGGCTGGAGCAGCGGAAGATCGAGCGGCAAGCGCAGCAGCGCCGTGACTCCGTGCTCAACGCAAAAGCGGGAGGCAAAGTCGACCGACGCACTCTCGGAAATTTGCCGCTCCTCGCGCAAAATGTCCCAGCCACAATTAGAAGCCGTTTCTATCGCAGGCTCATAGTTTGTGATGACCAATACCTTTTCAGCGCGCCGTACTCCGCGCACGGCCCCGAACGTATCCGCCAGCATGGCCGCTGCGAGTCCGAAGCGCTCTTCCGGAGTCAACACGCCCGCGAGACGCTGCTTTGCGTTCCGCAGGTCTTTGATGGGCAACAGGAGGGCGCGGATTGCGGGCTTATCGTCCGAGATGTGCTTGGGAATGGCTTCGAGGGCTTCTGGTTGATCCGTAGTTTCCATCATTGACCCGTCGGATTGCGTGGTATCGTTTGCTCGCGTTCGGCTTCCGCGCCGGCAGAAGCTAATGCCATGGTACCAGAGGCAGAGGCGGTGAGAAGCAGCGGAAACGGGCGATCGCGGGATTGGAACGCGAACGCGGAAAATCAGCGGGGCGGAGCAGAACAGCGATGAGCAGAAAAGTTGGAATTCTCGGCGGCACGGGTCCAGAGGGAACGGGCTTGGCGTACCGGTGGGCGCAGGCCGGAGAAGAGATTGTGATTGGCTCGCGGGACGCGCAACGCGCGGCCGAGACTGCTGCTGAATTGCGCGCGCGTATTGGCGGCTCGGCGAAAATCACAGGGGCGGACAATCTGACGACCGCAGCGCAGTGCGATGTCGTGGTGCTGACGGTTCCGTTTTCCGGCTGCGCGGCACTCTTGAAAGAATTGAAGAGCGTTTGGAAGCCTGGAACGGTGGTGATCGACACGACCGTGCCCCTGGCGGCAACGGTTGGAGGAGCCGCTACACGCATGCTTGGCGTGTGGCAGGGGTCGGCGGCGGAACAGACCAAGGAGTTGGTGCCTGCGGGTGTCAGCGTCGCGGCGGCGTTTCAGAATCTTGGAGCTGAATTGCTTTCGAAGGGCGCGGATGTCGACTGCGACATTCTTGTGTGCAGCGATGACCAGGGCGCCAAGCAGGTCGCCTCCGAGCTGGCGGGAAAAATTGCAGGGGCGCGACCGATCAACGGTGGAAAACTTGAAAATGCGCGGATCGTGGAATCGCTGACGGCGCTGCTGATCGGGATAAACATGCGCTACAAAGTCCACGGCGCCGGGATTCGCTTCACGGGCCTGCCAATGCAGCATTAGCCTCGGTATCCGGGAGACTGTAGTTCGATGGTCCGAGAGAGTTTCTCTCATACTCCGCGCTGGCAGAAAAACCAGGCCGGATTTAAGGCCGCCGCGCGATGGAAGGTTTCCCGAGCACCGACGGGCGGTGGCCCGTCCAGCCTGAGTTTGGGAGCTCGAGGAGCATGGCCGGGTCGCCGAAGAAGATCCAGGTGCGGCGAACGTCGTTGTCCGACACGCCGCTCTTCGCTTGCACTATGGCAGCGGCAATCGGCATCGACGGATTGGTTTTCAAGATCTGAAGCAGGGCTTGATCCATGGTCGCCTGCGGCGGCTGATTGGTAAATCCAGAGGAAGCCCAGACGGCAACGGCGCCGCCATTGGGCGCGAGCAGAAGGGATTCTGCCAAGCTGGTGGAGTAGACGTCATGGAAGAAGCCGTTGAGGCAATCCATGAGCAGGTAGACCGACAATTGATCGCCATTGGTAAGATTGGCGGCCGAAGAATCATCCAGAAAATCGGCAAACGACCACTGTTCGACAGAACCGTGGCCCGAGTAGTTGACGAGAAGCGGTCCGCTGTTGAGCGCGCTGAAAATCTGCTGCTGCACCACGCTGGGATCCAGACCATCCGCAAGAATCTCTATCGGCCGGAGCGACGACGGGAGATCCGCGGCCGCAAATTTCGTGGCGGTGGAGAAATCGGAACCTATGTTTTGATCAGCCACGAGCAGAGCCTGCTGGTTTCCGTGGCTGGCTCCGAGTCCCTTCTCGTAATTCACGATTTTGGAGACCACCAGCGCGGCGTCGGAAGCGGTACGAACGGGAATGCGGCCGGTCGCCATGGTCTCGAATCCATTTTGCTTAAAATCGCTAAACCAATCGTCGGTGGCGGTCTTGAACGCAGCCGTTTCAATGATGCGCGTGGGCACAAAGTCGAAATCGCCCAAGCCGAGGTAGTTGCGTGGGTCGAGAGAAGCGTCACCGACGAGCAGCAGATATTGCGGCTTGCGGCTCCAGCGTGACTCGGCGTTCTGGAGGAAATCGCGAATGGCGAAGGGGCTACGTTCACCGTAGTTGAAAGCATCGAAGACCTCGTCGATGGTCACGACCTCCACGGAGTGGCCGCGTGATTCGTGCATTCTGACGAGCGGAGCGAGTGCGGACTCGAAGTCAGGATGCGTGATGATGACCATCTGGCTGCCCAGGCGCTCTGCGGCAAGCGCGGCGGGCTTGTGGAAGGCGAGACCCGATGGCGGAGCAATTTGATCCTCTGAGAAAACCAGGAGCGTGCGTTCTGGTCCGGCCGCGGGAGGCAGTCCTAGCGCGATGTCGTAGGCCGAACTATCCTGGCGAACGGTGCCCGAGAGTTGCTCTATAGCGAGAGGATTGGTGATGTCAAACACGTGGATCTGCTGGTTGCTGAATCCGCCGATGTGCAGCGTGCTGCCCGCTGGAGCCGTGGCTTTGAGCCAATTGGCGTCAGCTGCGTAGGTATGCGGATAGTGCAGCGCGATGGACTGGACTACGCTCACGTCGTTGTCGCCTTCGAGAGCCGTGAGTGTAACGGTATTGATGCCGTCCTTGAGCAAGCTGCGGTCGATGGAAAAGGTGTTGGTAACGTTAGCCAGATTTGCGAAATCCATTTCGCCAATGCTCGCGCCGTTGAAAAGCACGGAAACGCTGTGCGCCTGCTGATCGGTAGCGCCCTGCAGCGTCACGTCGACAGTAATTTGCATGCTGGAATTTGGATCAGCGTGAGCCACCGTGAGTTGTTGATCCACCGGCTCGGACGTAACGGGTGCGCCGAAGAAATTATCGTTATTCTCGCCGTTGAGCAGAGTCGCGAAATAGGTGGTTCGCTGTTGCAGCACGACGGTGAAGGGGAAGCTTTGCGGCTCGGAGAGTCCCGTGTTTGCGGCCGGAATGGAAGCGATGCGCAAGCCCGGGCGTGTGCCGCGAATGAGCCAGTAAACGCGCGCGCCAGAGAAGGGCGTGTCGATGCCGGTTCCGTAAAATTCGATGCTGTCGTGGGGGCCGAGCGAACCTGCTTGGCGGCCCAAAATCAACATGGGCTGTTCCACACCTTCGGCATAGAGCTGGAGGGTACGGGCGTCGGCGTTGGGCTCGAGGCCGGCGGCGACAAGCTGGGCCTCTGAAACTTGATACCAGCCTTCACTTTGAACGGAGATTTTTACGGCTGCGTCTCCGTCGAGCGATTCGGGGACTTGGCCTCGCGCCCGAAGCGGAATCACTGGCTGCGGGGCGGCCAGACCGCGCTGTCCGATGAATGCGGGTTGCACGGTCGCGCGATTCAGTTGCGTTAAGAGAAGCGGCTCGGCAACCGCACCGGACCGTGGAGCTAGGGACACGTCCACCGAGACAGGCCCGTGCGACATGCGCGTGCCGTTGAGATCGACATCTTCCAGTTCGTAAGTGGATTGCGGCGTGCCGCTTTCATCGAACCACTGATAGGTCTTTGCGGCATGCTGCGGCATTCCGCCGCGAATCAGAAGGGCGGAGCCAGCGATGATCGAAGGATTCAGGCGCTGGCGACTCGGGCCGTCTAAACGGAAAACGTTGAAGCCAAGGTTGCGAATTTCTTCACGAGTTTTCCACTCGAGAAGAACGCCGCCGCCCTGGCGTGGCATTGCGCGGAAGGAAGCCAACTCGACGGCAGTCGGACTCTGGATGGTCGAAATGGCCGAGGAAGAATTGTTTGTGAGATTCGGATCAGTGGTGGTAGCGGAGACTGTGGCCGTGTTGGTGGAGAGCGTGGAAGAGCTGAAGGTGTTGGCGCTGACGTTGATGGTAACGACGACCAGGCCGCCCACGCTGATCGAGTTGAGAGTGCAGCCGACGGTGGTCGTGGCCGCGGTGTAAGTGCAAGAACCCTGCGTCGTGGACACCGACGTAAAGCTCACCTCGGGGGGGAGCGTGTCGCTGACGGTCACTCCTTGCGCCACGGCGGGACCGTTGTTCGTGACCTGCAGTGTGTAGGTCAGGTTTGTGCCCTGATTGACAGGCTCCGGAGAAGCAGTCTTCATGATGGCCACGTCGGCTTCTGTCGCTGAAGCGATATACACGTTCGTAGTGGCGGTGTTGTTGGCGCAGTTCGGGTCGGTCGCCGCCAAACAGGGAATGTTGATATTTGCTGTGTTCGAAATGGGCGACATGGGCGGGCCGGGCGTAACTCCCTGATTCACTTTGACGACGAGCGGGAAACTGGCCGTCGCATTGACCGCAAGGGAAGCGATGGTGCAAGAGATGGTCCCCGTTCCACCCACGGCGGGAATGGTCGCTCCACAGCTCCATCCAGCGGGCACTGCAAAACCAACGAAAGTTGTATTGGTGGGAATCGTATCGGTAAAAGTGGCGATTCCGGAAGCGGCCGGACCATTATTAATCACAGATTGGGTATAGGTAATGTTGTTGCCATCGGTGACGATATTCGGCGAAGCGCTGGACGTGATGGCCAAGTCGGACTGACCTGCTGTCGCCACGGTGACATTTGCGGTGGCAATGTTATTGCTGGTATTCGGATCTTCGACGCCCGAAGCTACGGTTACAACGTCGTTGATCACCGTCCCTGCCGTCGTGCCAGCGATTACCTGTACGACTACCGTAATCGTAGCACTCGTTGCTAACGCCAGCGTGGACGCCGAACAGGTGATGGTAGTCGTGCCGGAGCAGGTCCACCCTGTCGGCCCATTGGCCGAGACGAAAGTCGTGTTGGCTGGAAGGCTCTCAGTCAAAGTGATGTTGGGGGAAGCGGCCGGGCCGTTATTGGTCACGACTTGGGTATAGGTAATGTTGTTCCCTGCGATGACGGGATTCGGCGACGCGCTGTTTGTAACCGCGTCATCCGACTGGCTCGCCAAAGTAACCGAAGTGATTACGGTAGCCGAGTTGTTAGAGAGATTTGGATCGGAGGTACCGGAAGTTACATCAGCGACATCAACGATCTGAGTACCCCACCCTGTTGCCGGGAGAACTTGCACGACGAGCGTGAAAGTTCCCGTCGCCAAGTTCGCTACATCCGGATTCGTGCAGCTGATATTCCCTGTGCCATTCACGGCTGGCGTACTGCAGGTCCACCCGGCAGGAACCACAAGCGATTGAAACGTCGTGTTCGCTGGGACAGCTTCAGAAAAGACAGCGTTGACGGCGTCAAGAGGGCCGTTGTTGATGACACTCTGGGTGTAGGTAATGTTAGCTCCGGGAAGGACCACAGCGGGCGAGCCAAGATTGGTGACCGCGAGATCAGCGCTACCACAGTATGCGCCAGATTGTGTACCGGGAGTTTCGGTGATGACGTGTGTGGTGGCGACCAGACCAGCCGAGCCGGCCGTTGCGCCGTAAGAGTCCTGCACCGTGTCGGTATAGCCATTGAAGCCGCCGTTGGCACTGGAACCGGCAGGGGAGGCTGTGAGGAAGATGACGCCACCCCCACCGCCTCCACCAGGGCCGTGACGCTGGCCAGGAAAACCGCCAGGGGCTTCGATCAACCAGGCGTTGCCGCCGTTGCCGCCGAGGGCATCGACGGTGAGGCCGCTTAAGCCGCCGCTATTGGCAAAAACCAGGATCGAACCGCCCGCACCGGCCCCGCCGGTGCTATCATTCAAAGTGCTCAGGGTGGATCTGCCATTTGCGGTGATGGTTCCGGTGCCAACGACACTACCAGCGTGGATAATAGCGATCCCACCGCCGGCACCGCCGCTGCTGTAAATGCCGGTGCAGTTTGCACCGCAGTCCGCTGCATTGCTTGCAGCTGAAATGAAGTAGGAGCCATTGTTCGTGGTTCCAGAGCCGCCACCACCACCCATCACAAGGGCGCTCGTGGATGCAGGGAACGCTACGCCACCGAAACCACCGTCGGTGGAGTTGGTGGCCGCCATGCTGTTCCAGCCATAACCGCCCACTCCGCCGGTGCCACCATTGCTACCCGCGCCGCCACCAGAGTTCTGTTGATTCGTGCCGGGGGCACCATCGGTGCCGCCACCGCCCGCATTGCCAGGAGCGCCGCGCGCAAAACTGCCGCCTGGAAGTCCCTCAACAACGGACTGGCCGGTGCTGAGGGCGGTCGAAGCAGTGGTGATGGAGGACGGCGCAACCCAGTGGGGCGTTCCGGCTATGCCTTCGCCCTTCGAGGCATCGGCACCGCTTCCAGCCGGCGGGTCGGGGCCAAGCACGGGCAAGGCGGCAGGCGAGTTCGTCAGATAGTCTGTGTTCGTCGCACCAGCTTTCCCGCCGAGAGTTATACCTCCGCCTCCGCGGAAGCCGAGGGAATCAAGCGCAACCGTGCCACCGAGAGTGAGCTGGGAAGAGGCATCAATTGCAAGGACTCCACCCACCGCGCCAGTCCAAGCAAGAGGTGCAAGGGTGGAGCCGAGAGTTGCAGAAGTGTATTGGGGAACACGGATGACCTGATAGGTTTGTTGACCCTGTGCGGCGGTGGCTATGGCGTAGGAATAGCTGTTGAGTAAACCCCCGGTGGGACCCGTGGCCGTGAAGCTAAGCGTACCGCCAGTAACGAGAACAGCGTTGGTGGCGGTGACGAATTCAAAGAGTCCGGAGCTGCCGAGGCTTGTGGAGCCAGAGCCCGGGTCACCGAGGATTCCATCGCCGTAAGCGCCGGTATTGGTGATGTTCAACGTGGCGCCTTGCGTTTGAATGATGAGCAGCAGATCACCGGCGGCGATGGGAGTCTGAGAACCGGCAGCCGCAGCAGCACCCAACGGAACAGAAGTGGAGGCCGAGGCCAGAGTGCCAGTGGCACCGGGCGGAAAATAGGTGTTGACGATGCCGGTGAGCGTGCCACCCGCGCCGTCGCGACCAGGAGTTGCGCAGGCAAGAGGTTGAACGACTGTGTAGGCCGTGGATGAGTTGTTGGCCGAGTTGGGATCACCAGAGAGAGAGACGGTTGCGGTGTTGTTGAGAGTGGTGGCGAAGGTTGGGGAGTTCACCGTGATGGCGATCGTTGCGGTGGAACCCGCCGCAGGCGTGGCCGGCATGGGGGATGTAATCGAGCAAGAAACGGTGCCGGAAGAATTGACAGCGGGAGTAGTGCAGCTCCACCCAGATGGAACCGAAATTGAGGAGAAGGTAACTCCCGTGGAGCCGGAAGGAAGCACGTCAGTGAGAACGTTGGAGGTAGCGGGCGCAGCAGCCTGGCCATAATTCTGGACCTGGAGGGAGTAAGTAAGCGTGGATGAGATGAAGACCGGGGTGGGAGAGACGGACATTAAAACGCCAAGGTCAGAGGTGTTGACGGGCTCCACGAGAATCGAGGTGATGCTGGTGTTGTTGGAGGGCACGGTATCCACGAAAGTGGAGTTCGTAACCGTAGCGGAACTCTGGATGGTGGATCCGGAAGCGGTGCCAGGGACAATTTGAAAAGCCATGATGAGGGTAGACGCCGTTGCGCCGCTCGCAAGGGTGGTGTTGTACGTACAGACAATTGGACCGGTGCCCCCAACTGGGGGGGAAGTGCAAGTCCAGTTGGTGCCTACAGCAGACTCGAAGACGGTGTTGGCCGGGGTCTGCATGTAGACGGTGATCGTTCCGGAGGTGACGGTGGCGCTGGAAGAGTTGTTGGTCACGACTTCCGAATAGGTGTAGCCGGAAGGAACTGTGCCGGTTCCGTTCGCGGTTGAGGTGGTCGGGTTTATCGTGCCGGTTCCGTTGATGGTGGATGATCTGGGAGCTACGGTCCCGGCTCCGAGGGCGGTTGCGGCACCCGGGTTCACTGGCAGAGCAACCATGATGCTGCCTGAGAGAGCATTGACAGTGGTGATGACCGTATTCGTGACATTGTACCCGCCAGGTGTAAATCCGGTCGTTGTCAGCCGGGCACCGACCACCGCATAGGAAGGCAACGGGATAGGGAAGATAAACGTAGCGACATTGCCTGCCCACGTCGCAGACGTGGCCGTTCCAAGCGACTGATTAGGCAGCGCAACCGTTACGACTCCTGTCACGTTATTTACTGCGGTGATTATTGCATTGCTAACGTTATAGGCTGTAGGGGTAAACCCAGTTGTCGTCAGTGAAGCGCCGACGACGGCGAATGAAGGCAGCGGAGTCGGAAAGGTAAACGAGGCGACGTTGGCGGCCCAGGTCGCGTTCGTGGCGGTCCCCGTCGACGGGGCAGCCAGAGCAACCGTGACCACCCCGGTCGCGTAATTCACGGAGGTGATGGATGTATTCGTGAGATTGTAGCCAGCTGGGGTAAAACCAGCAGTGCTCAGAAGGGCATTTGTGAAGACCCCCGACGGCAAAGGGGTAGGGAAGGTGAACGAGGCGACGCCGCCTGTCCAAGTCACCGTACTGGCTGTCCCAAGCGACTGGGTGGTAGCATTCGTGGCCACCGCGGAAGAGGAAGCCGTCTGCGTCAATTGAAGGTCGGCGGTCTGGGCGTGAACACTAGGAATAAATAACGCGGTGCACAAACAGAACAGGCTCAAAAACAGCCCGAAATGCCTAAGTCGCGCTGCCGATGCAGCACGCAGCCGGCGAGAGAGCGAGCGAAGCGGGTGAAAGACACGCGTGTGTAGAGAAGAGATGGAGTGCTGAGAATCATTGCGAGAAAAGGCGGTGACCTTGCCTAGCACATCCAAGACTCCGCGATCGGAATCCTGGCCAGTGTCGCCGCGAGTAACGATTTCGCCGGAAGAAGGATGAATGGCCTTTACGCGATGGACCTTCAGGCCATCGGAAGTTTGGGCGAGAGCGATGTCCCCGAGGCGCAGAGAAAGGGAGTCCGCCGGGCAAACGTGGACGATGTCGCCGTCTCGCAGATTGGGGTGCATGCTTTGACCCTGGGCACGGAACCGCACCTTGGCTCCGCGCTCGAGGAGCGCTTCGCAAACCGCGGCAAATTGCGCGGAGTTTCGCCTTCGGATGGTTTTACGCTCCGGCACGGCAGATGGCCTCCACGGCGGATTCATCGGGGACAAATTTGAAGATGGAGCAAGGAACTGCTCGGGCGACGCGATCCAGAAATTCCAGTGTGAAGCGGATGCCTTCGCCGGAGTGGTGCGTCACAAAACTTCGTGTAAACAGTTCTGCCGCGGCGCGGCCCGGAGGCAGAAGGAGCTGTTCGTTGCTATTTCCGTGCTCCAGGAGATAAATACCGGTGAGCAAGGCAGAATCCGGCGAGGCGATGCCCGCATCTCCGTGCCAGGGCGTGCCGTACATCCAGATTTGGCCGTCACGGGCGCGCAGAATGATGCGATCGTCGCTCAGAATCCGCACGCCTGGGCGATCGAGCCACAAACGAGCGGTGGTGCTTTTCCCAGCGCCGGAATGGCCGAGGAAAAGATGTCCGCGGCCGTTTTCGTCCGAAATCCCGACGGCGTGGACTTCCACGCCTTCGCCTCGCGAAAGCCTGTGAATCATCAGCAATTCGTCGAGCGGATACTCGAGCGGATAAACGGGACGATCCGTGTCAAAGAACCGGCGCGACAGCAACACGCGCCCGGAACGGAATTCAGAATCAAGCCAAGCTTCTTTGTACGGAGTCATCCCCAGGAGAGGCGAGAGAAAGCTGAAACGATATCCGCTCGGCTCGGCAAAGAGCGACCACAGCCCGCCGGAGTGAAACAAGGGGGTGGAGCTCGGCGCTTTGAGAGAGTCTGCCCAGGAAACTTGCAGGTTCACATCGCCGGAACCCGGCTCAACGGCGAATGCCGAAAGCTCCCTTTCCGGTGACAGCAACAGATCACCTTCGGCATGTAGACTGAATGTGATGCCGCCAATCTGGTAGGAAAGATGGGTGGCACTCGGAAAAGACAGTCCGGTTAACTCCTGCGCTGGCGTGAACATTTTTTGAGATGGCTGCATGGGAATTCTCCGGCCTCTCAAGAGCCCGGCGTCCTACAAGCGCCAAAGGCGGAACGGCAGGACGTTCCGACCGGTCCGGCCGCGCCGGTGACCTTGCAATGCCCCAGCACTGCTTCTTCGGGTCGAAGGCTCACGCGGATAACCTTGGGCGGCTCGTAGGGGCCCTTCGGGTCCTGATCCAGTGGCTGTATGTCCTGCTCGTCTTTCATGGTCTTTTTTCGGTTATCCAGGCGTCGTAGCGTGGGAGTTGCATCCGCCGCTGCGGCATCCGGAGGTAGGTTGCAGTACGTTCAAGACATGCGACGTGGGCCTCTCTTTTAGCCAAATGGTTGTATCTGGTTTGAAATTCTTCAAGCGCTCCGCGGCGGCTAGGAGATCCGCGCGGTGCGCGCCGCCTTCGCAACATTCGCAATCGCCGTGTTCCGGAACCTCGTAGCCAAATGAGTAGGCACGCAGATGGGCTACCTGGCAGAGAAAAGAGACCGGAGACTCTGGGTCACCGTTCTCCAGCTCGCCGTTGGCTGGGCACATGCTGCAAAGAGACTGGATCTGGCAGCGGTCGCAAATCGTGGGACGTGTGCGAGGCTGGTTGCGAATCTCACGCAGCGGGCCTTCCCAACCTTCGAGGAAGCTGCCCTCCCGAATGTTGTAGCCTTGCTGGTGCGAGATCACGCAGATGCTCATCGTTCCGTAAGGATCGACGGCGCAACCGCCGACGCCGCCGCCGCAGGTATATTTCTGCCCGGTTCCCTGTTCCACTTCCCTCGGCGTGGACAGATCTTGCGCGGCCATGCGCTGGTAATCTGCCTTGCGCTTGGGCTCGGCAAAGTCGAGTTCGACCGCCTGCTCCGGCGAAAGCCGGACGGCGAGAGGGCTCTGCGAGCAATCAATCCGGGGATTGATGGCGGAGTCGAATTTGAACTCCACGCCAAATTCCTCCTCAGCGAGCCGCTTCATCTCGAATACTTCGTGCCGGTTGATGGTGGTGGGCACCGTTTTGAGCTTCAGGGGAAGTTTTCGATCGAGAAGCAGGCGAATGCCTCTCATGCAGCGGTCATAGGAGCCTGGAATCTGAGTCAGGGCTTCGTAGGTCTCGCGCGTCGCGCCGTAGAGCGTAATTTCGATGGCAAATGGCCGATGTTCGGCGAGGTGATCGGCGATGCGCGGGCTGATCATCGTGCCGTTGGTGAACAGCGTAATCAGAAAGCCCCGCTTTTTGGCTTCGGTGTAAATCTCAAGAAAGTCCTTGCGCGCGAAGATTTCGCCGCCCGTGTAAAGCAGCCAGAGGCAGCCTGCGTCGACCAGTTCATCTAGGAGGTGGCAATGCTCTTCGAAGGTGAGTTCCTGAGCGCGGGCCGCGTGGTCGCTCATCGGTAGGTTGTTGTAGCAATGGAGGCATTCCAGAGGACAGCGGCGGGTGACCTCGATCGACACCTCAAGCGGTGCGCGTTTCCCTTGGAAACGCTTGTGAATCAGGCCCGTCAGTTCGCCGTAAGCTACCGTTTGCACGTCTAACCCTTCTTTTCTGTGGACCACACAAGATTCTAGTACTATTAGTACCTTCTCGAAATCGCACACGGCCACACTTTCGCGTTTCGTGCCCATGTGGAGGCAAGCCGAGAAGGAGGGGTCCTACTAAACCGTGCGAACCAGGCCTATTTCCTCGAGTTCAGACACATAGCTCTGAACGTCTGCAACTGCCTGCTTCGCATCCACTTCGTAGTGTGTGGCAACCCACTTCGCCAATTCCTCAACGGAATGACCGTTTTCGAGCAGGCGCCACAAGCTTCGACCGACCGGATTGAAGGTGTAAACCGCATCGAGATCCCCCACGCCCCGGCAAATAGGAACAACGATCGTTTCACCAGCAACGTCGCGCGAAACAATTGTCGTATTCCGAGTATGGCGAACCGGTGCCGTATTTAACGATGAGGTTAAATACCCGGACTCAGGAAGCTTTGAGAGAGGCCTTGGCATGCTTCTAGTGTCCGAGATGAGCCAGCGATTGTCACGTTTAGGGAAGAACAGTGTTCCGTACTAGTACCCTCCTAGTACGGAGTACCTAACGTGTAAAATGAAACACTAAACCCTTTTGTGCCTGTCATTTGGAGTGCACTCGGCGGGCTTTTCGGGTTTCGGAATTGGTGCGACCATCAAGAAAATCCGCGAAGCAAAAAACTTCGCGATCGAGACTGGCGGAAGGGCTAGTCCTGCACTTCCACGCTCGGTAGGGCGCTGCAACCTTAAGACCACGGAGGACATTCGCGAGGTTCTTATTCGCGAGACGCTTATCGCGGTCGATCAATTCTCGCCTGGTACTGTCCCGACGTTTGCTGAAAAGCCGAGTACAAGATAATATTCAAACAGCGGCGCTATGGTGCAAAGGTTAGCACGCGGCCCTCTCAAGGCCGAAATACGGGTTCGAGTCCCGTTAGCGCTACCACTCAAGCAGCAGCCACAAACACAAAAACTATCGCAACATTTTAATTCCGCGTCTACTGGTCCGAAGTACAGTGAAAATCAACTCGTTTCTGTCGGGAGTGAAAAATAGATTGACCCTAGCGGCAGAAATCGCGGGCGGCAAAGACTATTTACCGCAGAAATATGATACCGAGCCCCGCTGGGTTAGCCGCGGCTCGCAGAGCCGATTATTGATTGGGGGCAGTCGGAATTGTCGAAATCTATGCCCGCGCGAATCTGGGTCCTCTCGATGGCATCCATGGCGCAAAACTTTCGGTCCACATGTGGGCTTGAGCGCGGAATACCTGAATGCAGCACGCACCTATTCCCGGCGGCGGCGCCACATGTGGGACAAGGGACAGAGGATAACTGTTTGGCGGTGAGGTTTCTGCTTTTCATTCTGCCACAATAAAATAACACGCCTAGGCAAACTGTTCCATTTTGCACAGTCTCGGTGTTAGCTGCTATTAAAAACAGTTACAATTAAGATCAATATTAATCCGCATCAGCAAACTCGGCCTGCTACACTGTTCATAGAGGACCAGACCTGCGTTGAGCAAAAAGCGACTCCTTCTCGTGGGCGACAACGACGACGTCCGCGCTGTATTCCAGGAAGGCTTAGAAGCCTATGGGTTTGAAGTCGTTGCCGCCGCTAGCGTAAACGCAGCGCTCCGATTCATTTCTACGGAAAAATTCGACATCCTGCTCTGCGACCTGCACATGCCGGACGCTGGGGATGGATTTTCCGTCGTCAGCGCCATGCGCCACGCACACCCGAACGCAGTAACACTGGTACTCAGCAGCTACCCTGCGCTTCAAGAGGCTATGGCTGCCATCCTACTGGAGCCTGACGAAGTGCTTGTGAAACCGGTTGGCTTGGCAGCGATCGCCGAAGCTATCCAGAAAAAACTCTCGAATTCCTCAGCTCGCATGTTAATGAAGAAAGAGCGCGTCGCCGAGATTCTGGAGCGCGACGCGGAACCCACGATACGGGATTGGATGTCCAAAGTGGAGCGAAACGAGGAATTGTCCAGCGTATCGCTGAGCTATCAGGAACGCACCGGCCATCTTCCGCTCCTCCTCGGCGACGTCGTCCGCCGCCTCCGTCTCGCTCCAAATGCCAAGACTCCCAATTCCACCGCCGCGCGCGACCACGGGGTTCGGCGGCGCAAGCAAGGTTACACGGTGGCCATGGCCGTGGAAGAGTCGCGAATCCTTCAGGTCAGCATCTTTAGTACTCTACAGAACAATCTTCGATCGGTGGATTTTAGCTCTGTGCTGCTCGATGTGATGACCATCGCGGACGAAGTGGATTCCCAATTGAAGCAGGCCATGCTCGGTTTCATGGAGAACCCGGCTCCCAGGTCAGGAAGTCGGCCCGCCTAGTCTTTGTTTCCTGGGCGCAGGCCGCAACTGGTACGGGGCTTGAGGTACTGCACAGGGGGCTAGCCGGAGGGGGGAGCGATTGCGTACGAAATCAGTATTTCGCCGCGCCATCTTCGGCCGCGACTCGCGCCAACTGTTCCGCCCTCAACTGTGGCCTCAACGAAAAAAACTTGTGTCGGCAAGGAGCGCATCGCACGGCCGGCAGTTTCAACCACCGTCCCAGCACTGACAGGATTCCCGCAACTTTCTCCGGCGAGATTCTCTGCAGCTCCAGGTTGCCGCAGATCCGGCATCGCGCATGAAAAAGATACCGGAGAGGTATCGCTCGCGCGTGAAAGCGTATCTCACAAGAACGGCAACGCCACGGAACGACACCCACAGCACTGAACAAATAATCGGAAACGGACCGCCGCCTCGATCTCCGGCAAGCCGCGGCTTGACACGCAGGGCAGTTCATCGAAAGACTCTGGAGGGCCCTCTGCGCATGAGGATAGGGGATGCGCCTCTTGTCGGCAAGAGGCTGTCGCCTCGAAGTCAACTAACAACGTACAATAGGAACCGTCATGGCCGACTACACAGCCGATCACGCCCGCGCCGGCATCGAAGCAAAATTGCCGGCGCTGGACACCTGGCCCAACCAATATCCCGCCTACGTCATCACCACGCGTTTTCCGGAATACAGTTCCGTTTGCCCGAAAACCGGCATGCCAGACTACGGCACCATCACCATTCAATACATGCCGCGCAAAGACTGCATCGAGCTCAAGGCCCTCAAGATGTACCTGCTCGCCTATCGCGATCTCGGCATCTTCTATGAAAACGCCGTGAACAAGATTCTTCATGATATCGTTGAAGCTGTGCGTCCAGAGTGGTGTGTGGTGCGTGGCGAGTTTACTCCGCGTGGCGGTTTGACCACTTCGATCTTCGCTCGCTGGCCGGAGCGTTCCCCCAGCCACAAAACCGGGGGAAAAGCCCACACCCCGCGGGGCCAGTCTCGCTGACCGCGCCCATAGACACGGCGCGAGTTGCGGTAGATAATTTTACCGGCATCCAGATCCCAGGCTGGAGCCATGATTGAGGAGGGGGAATGAGCATTTCTCCAAATGTGCCGAGTCCGGAAGAGTCTTATCGTTACGAGTCGACGGGAACACCGCGCTGGATCCCCGTGCTGTTTGTCGTGCTGTTCGTGGTCATCGCTGCGCTAGGTTATGTCGGCTACTCCGGGATTTCCCGACTCGAGCAAACTCTTGCCAAAGAGCAGGACCAGGACAAAGTCTTGACCGCCCAGCTCGAACAGGCCAATGCGCGTCTCGCCGATTTGAAGGGCCATATCGAAGTTACGGAACAGAAAGTCGGCATGACCGTCTCTGAGCTGGCTCAAGCCAAGAGCCGCGCGGAATCCATCCGCAAAGAACAGGTTGAATCGGATCAGAAGCTCACCGCCCAATTGTCTCAGGTCAAGAAAGAAAGCCAGGAACAGATTGGCGCGGTCGCCACCGAAGTTGGCGGAGCGAAGAAGGATATTGAGGCGACGAAAAGCGATCTCGAGGTCACCAAGGGCAAGCTCGAACGCGCCACCGGCGACATGGGCGTCATGAGCGGCCTGATCGCTCGCAACCACGACGACCTCGACGAGCTGAAACGCCGCGGCGACCGCAACTACTACGAATTCACGATCACGAAATCCAAGAACGGGGAAAAGGTTGGGCCAACCCAGCTCACTCTCAACAAGACGGACCCCAAAAAATCCAAGTACACGCTTACCGTGCTGGTAGATGACCGGACTATCGAAAAGAGGGACAAAACCGCCGGCGAGCCCGTGCAGTTTTACGTCAAAGGCGCCTCACGGATGGCTCCCTACGAAATCGTGGTATTCGACGTCGGCAAGAACCAAGCCACCGGTTATCTTTCCACTCCGAAAGACGTGGGAGCGAGCTCCGCCCCAGCTGCAGCACCGGCCGCGGCGCCGGCTCCGACCAAACCCTAGCCTAGTTTCCGGCCGATCCCGGGTAGAAATCGCCAGCCCTGTTCCGCATTCTCTAAACTTCGCGCGGGACAGGGCCTCTGTGTTTTCCACAGCCAGTCTAGGATGCCAAATCTAACCATGCTTTTTTCCTCTCCATGCCGCGCGGCCCTTTTTACCGCGCACCTCTTCATTCTTGCGCCGCGCGCTCTTGCTCAACAATCGGTCCAGCCGGCTCCCGACATTCGCATTCTGGTGGACCGCGTAAACGTCGGAGTCGTCGTAACCGACGCTCGCGGACAATTCATCGGCGGTCTGCACCGCGAAGACTTCCATCTATTCGACAACGGCTTCGAGCAACCCATCACGGATTTCCTCAACGTCGACGAACCGGCTCAAGTTCTGCTCCTCATCGAAGCCGGCCCAGCCGTCTACCTCCTCGAGGGCAGCCATCTTCAAGCGGTCCACGCCCTCCTCGATGGTCTCTCACCCAGCGACCGCGTGGCCATCGCCCGTTACGACGCGGCTCCCGAGCCCATCCTTGATTTCACGCCGGACAAACCGTCCGCCGCCGCAGCTCTGGACCGGTTGCACTTTAATCTCGGCTTCGGTCAACTAAATCTCGCCTCCAGCCTGGCGACCGCTCTCGATTGGCTCGTGCACCTTCCCGGCAAGAAATCCCTAGTCCTTCTCTCGACCGGCGTGGATACCTCTCCGCCCGTTGCCACGCAAAGTCTTCTGGCGCGCCTCGAATCCAGCGACGTTCGCGTCCTGGCTGTCTCTCTTGGCGGCGAACTCCGCGGCGCCAAGCCTGTCGAAAAGAAGCATTCCAAGCGAGACCCGCCCTCGCCGGAAAAAACTCAAGCCGCTGCTGAAGCCTTTGCTCAAGCCGATCGAGAGCTAAAAACGATCGCCGAAGCCACCGGAGGCCGCGCCTATTTTCCCAGAACCGGGAAGGATTTCGCCGTAGTTTTCACGGAGATCGCCGAACTCGTCCGCCACGAATACAATCTGGGGTTCGTTCCGCCCGCGCATGACGCAAAGGTTCATTCGATCGAAGTTCGCGTCACCAGCTCTCCGGTAGCGAACTCCCGGAGTTTCGCCTCGAATGCGCCGGCAACGGAAACCTATCGCGTCGATCATCGCCAAGCCTACGCCGCCCCTCGAACGGAGCAACGGTAACCACCACATTCTTCTTTGGTTTTTTCTACGCGCGGAAGACTCTGCGGTTAGCTAATTCTCTAGAAGTGCTATTCGAACTGCTTCAGCGTCTTGGCCATCTCCGTCAACTTCTGGTTCATCAATCCGAATATCGTTCCCGCCTCAAAGGTCCCGTCCTCGTTCCGCCGCCCCGCGGTGCACCTCGTCAAAACTTCAATCCCCTGCTCCACCCTGCCCACCGGCCAGATATGAAACTTCCCCGCGGCCACCGCATCCATCACGTCTTCCCGCAGCATCAGGTCCTCGACGTTGGACTCCGGCATCAGCACGCCTTGCGTCCCGGTCAACCCTTTGATACGGCAAACGTCAAAAAATCCCTCGATCTTCTCATTGATTCCGCCAATGGCCTGAATATCTCCCTGCTGATTCATCGATCCTGTCACGGCAATGTCCTGCCGCAGCGGCATTCCAGAAAGCGCCGACGCCAGGGCATAGATCTCCGTCGAGCTCGCGCTGTCTCCATCCACTCCCGAATACGATTGTTCGAAGCAGATGCTCGCGGCCAGCGACAATGGCTTGTCCTGCGCAAACAGGCTCCGCAAATATCCCGAGATGATATGCACGCCCTTGTCATGGAAACGGCCACTCAAATTTGCTTCGCGCTCGATGTTGATGATCCCGGCCTTGCCGAGGGCTGCGGACGCCGTGATCCGCACCGGCTTCCCAAACGAATACCCTCCAATCTCCAGCACGCTCAACCCGTTCACCTGCCCCACGCGCTCTCCCGCAACGTCGACGAGCAGCGTTCCTTCTTCAATCATCTCGCGTATGCGCGTCTCGATCAGGTTGTGCCGCTCCATCTTGGAAGCCAGCGCGTCTCTTACGTGCGCGGCACGCACCACCCTCTCGCCCGCAGCGGCTGCCGCATAGTGGGCTTCGCGTGCAAGGTCCGCAATATCCACAAACCGCGCCGTCACTTTGTTCCGCCGCCCCGCTTTACGAACACCGTATTCGAGCATCGCAGCAAAGGCCCCGCGATCGAAGGGGTACAGCCCTTCTTTCTCAGACAGCGTGCGCAACCGCCCCGCATACTCCGCAATCACGCCGTCGCTCATGGGCATCTCTTCGTCAAACTCCACGCGCACCTTGAAAATCTTCTGAAAATCCTCTTCGTACTCGTAGAGCATTTCGTAGAGCTGCCGGTCGCCAATCAGCAGCACTTTGACATTGATCTCCACCGCTTCCGGCTTCAAAGCGCTTCCGCCGAACGGATAGAACATCTCCAGCGGCTGGATTTCCAGCCGGTTGTGATTCAACGTCCTCTTCAACGCCCGCCAAACTCCCACTTCCGAAAGCGCTTCCAGCGAATACATAATCAAGAATCCGCCGTCCGCCCGAAGTAACGATCCGCCGCGCAAATCCATGAAATCGCTCGTCCACCCGCCTCGCGTGTCATAAGCGCGCTGAATCGTTCCAAACAAATTCGCGTACGTAGGGGTCGTCTCAAAAATGACCGGTGATCCTTCATCGTCGCTGTGCGCCAAAATCACGTTCACGCCATACAGGCGGAAGGGGTCCCGCTCGGGCCCGCCGGAGCCAGGCATTTTCGGCAAACCGTCGGGCGTATCCCCCTCATGCTCGCCCTCACCTTCGCGCTCCTTAAAAGGATCCAGATTGTCCAGCAGATGATGCCGCACCTCTTCGAGATACTCTGCAACGTTCGTGCCAGGATATTTTTCCTTCAATTCTTCGATCACTCCGTCGACCAGCACCGAAGCCGCTTCCTGTTCCAAATAACTCAGCTCGCTCGCCAATTCCCGCGACAGCGTCAAGGTCTTCCTGTAAACAACCGTGAATTCCTGCCGGAACTGCTCGTACTTCCTCTCAATATCCTCCGCGACGGGCGACTCGAGCTTGCCTTCATGCACCATTTTCGAAATATCTTCAATCGGCACCATCTGGCCTTCGAGAACGGGAAAAATCTCAGGCAGCGCCACTGCGCCGACTTGCATGTGCCCCAACGCAAACTGCTCGCGCGCAATTCGACGCGTAAAATCGTCCATCAACTCTTTTTCACGCACCGTAAATCGCTCAACAATCCGCCCCTTCTGCCTCTGGAAGGGCTCGCCCTCAAACACCTGCGGAATCCGCCGCCGCAAAAAATCGATTCCCGCCTGCATATCCTTTTTGAACGCGTTAGCCTGGCCGCGTGGCAACGAAAGCAGTCTCGGCCGGTCGGTAATCTTAAAATTGTTGACGTAGCAACGATCCAGGGAAGGTTTCGTCGGCGGGTGCAAGTCCTCGATCATCTTGGCGATGGTCCCGCCGCGGCTGGTTCCCGCCAATCCGCACACAAATACGTTGTAACCTGGCGCCGATAATTCCACGCCCATCTTCAAAGCGCGCAGGGCCCGCTCTTGTCCAATGAATCCTTCGCGCAATTCCGCTTGTGCCGTGGTTTCAAACGGTATGCGCGGCAGCTCGCACCGCCACCGCAATTTCGTCGGCGCCAGCTCTGTAGGAGTCGCAGCGGGTTTTAGGTTCTTGGAACTCATCCGAGCCGGGTACTCTAGCACACCCATGCCGCGCCGACCGTAGTTTCCCCGCTAGCGTTTCCCAACGCGAAAGCCCTGCTCCCACAACCCGGTCCCCAGCACCGCCTTCAGGGAAGCGGCCCTGTTGCTCGTCACGTTAGGCTCGAAAGCTCGACCACTCTCGACGATCCCGAGATCGTTTCCCTCATGAACGCCGCGCCGCACCGCGCCAGAGTTCCCCTCGATCCAAAACTGCCCCGCCGCGCGATCGTCAAATCCATCTCGGCCGAACCCGCCGCGCCTCCAAAAATCTCGGTCAGCTCTCGCGCGCGAAATCCCCAGCCGCCAGCGAGACATCTCTGCGGAGTTCACGCCTTCGTCGCCAATTCGTCTCTATGTTCCATATACACGCGGAACACCCCCATGGCTGCGGCCACAATCGTAGGCCCCGCCACCAGGCCCAACAATCCGAAGGCCTCCAAACCGCCAAGCACCCCGATAAACAGCAGCAGTTCGTTCAAACGCGTCCGGTTCCGCAAAAGCATCGGCCGCACAATGTTGTCTGCCACCGTGGACACGCCGCCGCAAATCACCACCACCAGCAAAGCTTTCCCCCAGTGTCCGCTAAACCCCAGCCAGAGCGCCGCGGGCCCCCAAATGAGCGCCGAACCCACCACCGGCACCAGCGAAAAAAATGCGATCAACACTCCCCAGAAAATCGGCGACGAAAGTCTCACTAGCGCGAACGATACGCCCCCCAGCACCCCCTGAATCGCCGCCACCAGCAAGCCCACCGCCACGCTCGCGAAGATTAACTCTTTCGATTCCTCCACCATGTCCGTCTGAATGTCTTGATCAAACGGCAGCAGGTGTTTCGCTCCGTGCACAATCTCTTCACCATCTCGGAACATGAAGAACAAAGCAAAAATCAAGATGAACAAATCCACGAAGAAACTCACCAGGTTCTTCAGCAACCCCGCAAATTTCGCTCCCAAAAACGAAGCAATCTTTTCGGCCGCCTGCTGCACCGGATCCGACATCTCAATCCCTCGCCACGATTCCGGCAGCCGCATGCGAATCCATTCCTCGGCGTGCATCACCAATCCTTCATTCGGTCCCTGTCCATGCATCATCAGCGCGGTCTGCAGGCGAGCGGTCGCATCGAGCGCTTCCCGCGCCGTATACACCAGGACCACCAGCGCCGGCACGATCAACAGCAACGTCACCCCCAAGGTGCTGGTCATCGCCGCTGCCGAAGGCTTCAGTTTCCGCAAAAGTTTTTCGTGCAGCGGATAAAAGAAAATCGCCAGCACCGCGGACCACGCGAGCGGCACCAGGAACGGCTCGGCGATCAAAAACACGAAATACCCTAAAAGCAGAATCGCCCCGTAAGAAAGTACGGTAGTTAACTGGCTACTTGTTGTAGTCTTCGAAGACGTGACGGCTTTCATGCGCGGTATATAATCTCTCAGACCCTTCTGCACCAGGTCTCTCTTGGCCAGTTGAGCAAACCAACTATGGCGTCGAATCCCACTCCGCTATCTTCCTACCAAATTCGCCTTCTTGCTGTACTTGCTTTGATCAATTTTGTCAACTTCGCCGACCGCCAGGTAGTGGTCCCGCTCCTCCCTCTTCTCCGCCAGCAAATGGGCTTAACAGACGCCCAGCTCGGTTCCTTGCAGACCGGCCTTCTCATTGTCCTCGCCGTCGCCAGTATTCCCTGCGGCTTTTTCGCCGACCGCGCCAGCCGTACGCAAATCATCGCTGCCGGCGTGGCCATCTGGAGCCTGGCCACCATTGCCTGCGGTTTCGCCTCCTCTTTTATGCTTCTGCTCGTAGCGCGCGCCTTGATCGGCGTCGGCGAAGCCGCCTACGCTCCCGCCGCCCAGTCCATGATTTCCGACTCCTTCCCCTATCAACGCCGCGCCATGGCGCAATCCATCTTCGCTTCGGGTATGCTCCTCGGCGGAGCCGCAGGCCAAGCCTTTGGGGGCCTCATGGGCGAAATCCATGGATGGAAATTCACCTTCATCATGGTCGGCGTGATTTGCTTGATTCCAGGACTCTTCGTCCTCAAATTGCCCGAGCCTCCCCGCCGTCCCCGTTCCGAAGTAGTTCCCATTTTCAGTCTGCTCAGCGTCCCTGCCTATCTCGCCATGATTGTCGCCGGAACCTGTATCACCTTCGCCAGCGTCTCCCTCCTAACCTGGGGTATCGATTTTGCGGTCAACTACAAGGAATTCAGCCTTCGCGAAGCCGCGCTCTCTCTCGCGGTTGTCGCTCTTCTCTCTCTGCTGCTCGGCGTCCTCACGGGAGGCTTCCTGGCCGACCGCCTCCAGCGAAAGTATTCCTTTGGCCGACTCATCGTCATCGCCGCCGCTTTCCTGATCGCCGCTCCTTTTGTCCTCCTGGCCATTCAATCCGACGAAAAGTGGGTTTTTCTCGCCGCTCTCTTCATCGGCGGCTTTTTCATGTCGTGGTATCACGGGCCAGTCACCGCCGTTCTCCACGACCTCACACCCCAGCGCGCCCACGCCACTTCCATCGGCGTGTACATGTTCGTCACACAACTGTTGGGAGCTCTCGGACCGCAACTCGTGGGAAAGATCTCAGACGCCAGCGACCTTCAGCTCGGCCTGCAGGTCGCCGTCGCCGTGATGGTTTTCGGCTCTCTCTTAATGTTTCTGGTGATCTATTTCGTCCGCCGCGATGGCCTGCACCATCCTCGCCTCGCCGCCTTCCACGCGGAAGCCAATGATTGACAAGATCAATGGCCCTTCGGCCGGGACGCCGGGCACGACCAGGCTCCGCTGGGGGGGGCGGGCAAAGACTGCCAAACTTCGGCAAGTCCCTGGGAATTGGGCTCTTTTTTTGGGGCTTATATGAGCCCATGAATGGATTGCTGATCGTTTCGGGGATCTGTGTAACCGCCCTCAGTCTCTACCTCGGGAACCGCACACAATTTGGACGGCCGGGTCGACCGATTTTCGAGGAAGAATTTGTCCGAGAACCCGATGGCTCTTTTAAAAACTATAAACTCCGCCTGAAGCTAACGAAACTCGAAATCCTCTTGTACGTTTCCGGCTTTTCGTTGCTTCTCCTTGGGCTAAGGGGGTCCATGAATTGGTATCTAATCGCGGCAGGAATCCTGCTTACCTGGGTAACGCAACTCTACGGGAATTCTTTATGGTTCGGGAGCAGCGCGATCGGTTTTTCGGATTCCCTTTCGCCCGCCTACGAAAAACTAAAAAACATTGGCGATGAGGTCCGCGGAGAGGATTTGTCGTCCGCCGGGTCGAAAATGGCCTTCGCTACATCGCAGGCAGCCGCTCTCTAACCTTGCGAAGCGGCTGGGCTTTTGTCGAAAAACAGCCCTTCCAGGCATCCGATGGAAGCATGAAGAGCGGAGACAGACTTCTGGTTAACATAACGATGTCGGCTACTTCCAAAAGGCGATGGGACGCTCCTCACGACGACGAGAAAATTCCCACCGACGTTCTATTTCAGATTTCGAGCAAGACTGGCGCCGCCTTGAATTCCCACAAGGTATTTCACGTCCGCGCCCTGAAATCTGCCGAAAAAACCCTTAAGGCCTCCGCGATGTGATTCTTTTCGACGAATGACACCAGCGCTTCAACGAAAACTTACTTGATTCCCACCTGCTCGATCAACCTGAGCACATGCGCTTCTGGCACATCATACAAAGGCCGCTCATCCTCTTCTTCAAATCGTTCCCGCAAATACTCCGCCGCAACAAAACTCGCTTCCCGGTCCGTCAAGTCGCGCCCCGCCTTATCACGGAATTTCACAAACGCCGTATGCGCCAATCCCACAACGTGCGCTCCGCCGTCCACAAAAAACTTTGTATCGATCGTGTCGCTATGCCTGGTCGCCACGCCGTTCCACAGATGCGAAAAGCGGCAGTGATACACCTTCCCGGTCAATTTTGAAGTGACTTCAAAGGCCCCCACAAACTGGCTCATCGCTCCAGCATTTGCAAGTACCGGCTGTGTGGTCACAAGTTTCCCTCTTCTTCCTAACTTCCAACTTCTTTCGCTTGCGTTTTCTCTTTACTTCCTATCGACTCACCGCCGTCGCCGTCTCCGCTTGCGAATAATTCTGTATCGCCGCCGTCACCCCAGCCCCTACCGGCGCCCGGTAACCCTGATCCTGCAACACTTTCTCGAGCGCCGAGAGAAACAGCAGCACGAACGGCTTCTGACTGCAATAACCCATCAATCCCACGCGCCAGATCTTCCCCTGTACCGGTCCAAATCCGCCAGCAATCTCGATATTAAATTCCTCCAGCAGCTGATTCCTCACTTTCGCATCGTCTATCCCGTTCGGAATCATCACCGCCGTAACCGTCGGCAACCGGTCGGCAGGATTCTTCACCAACAACCCCATGCCCATCGCTTCAATGCCGGCGATCAAAGCCAATTGATTCACGCGATGCCGCTCCCAGCGAGTCTCCAAGCCTTCCTCCACCACAATCCGCATGGCCTCCCGCAAAGCATAGATCAAGGAGATCGGCGGCGTGTGGTGATACAACCGTTCCTTCCCCCAGTAATTCATCGCCGTAGTCAAATCAAAATACCAGCTCTGCACCTTGGTCTTCCTTTTCCGAAAAACTTCCTCCGCCGCCGGACTCACGGTGATCGGCGACATCCCCGGCGGCGCGCTAATGGCCTTCTGTGACCCACTAAAACAAATATCTATGCGCTCGCGATCCACGTGCAGCGGCACCGCCGCCAGCGAAGCCACCGTATCCACCACCAAGAGCGCGCCCAACTCATCCGCAACTTTTCGGTGCGCATCGATCTTCGTCAACACTCCGGACGAAGTCTCCCCCTGCGCGAGTCCGATCATCTTGATGTTCTTGCCCTTGCCAGCCCGCCGCACATCCTCCGCATCCACCGGCAAACCGTAAGGCGCCTCCACCTTAATCACCTTCGAGCTGCCCCGCGACGCAATCTCAAACATCCGCGCGGAAAAAACTCCATTTACCGCCACAATCGCCTCATCCCCCTCTTCCAACGCGTTGAGCACCGACGCTTCAATTCCGCCCGAACCCGACGCCGACAGCGGCATGGTCAACCGATTCTCCGTCTGAAATATCTGCCGCAACAGAATCTGCGTCTCGTCCATACAAGTTTTGAACCATGGATCGAGGTGTCCCACGAGCGGCGTCGCCAGCGCCCGGTAGACCCGCGGGTCCACCGACGACGGCCCCGGCGTCAGCATCAAGCGATAAGGTGGATTGAGTTCGCCAACTTGTTGCGTCATTGTCTCTGTCCTTCTTTTCTTGCGCTACCATGCCGAAAACGCCCAGAACCGCTCATGGACGCATTCTTCAGAAGACACTCCCTAGCCCGGCAGGAAGCTCCAATTTTCGCCCAACGCTCCTACGTCCGCAACCGACAAATTGGCCGGAGCCGCAGCCGCGGGGCCGCCATCCATCTCACGCCGCCGGTTTGCTCTGCATCCATCCACCCGCGAGCAAGAACACCGCCACGGTCGCAGAAACATAGACGGGAAAAGCTGGCCCCACGAAGTGAAGCAGCAGTAACGCATTCACAATCATCGTCGCCGCGCAAATCAGCACAATCCGTCCGCCGCCCGCCATCCCGGTTGCCACCATTGCAATCACTGCCAGCGCCACCATCTCACCCGAGAACGCCAGCCAGCAGCCTTTCAAGATCACGTCCAGTGGCGCCTTCATCCCGGCGTCCACGATCATTTTTTGGAGGTCCACGATTCGAAACCCATGCCCGATCCCTGTCAGTAGCAGCACCATGCTCCCAATCCCCGTCAGCCAACGCCCGGTTTTCATCCGCTATCCTCTCTCTCTAAATTTGCATCTTGAACTCGGCATGCGCCGGATTCTACACTGCCCATTCTCTTATTGGTATTCGCCACTCCGCTCCAGCCTCCCATGTCCTGCCTGCCACATGGGCACAGTAATTCTTTGGCTTCCGCTTCTGCGGCGCGCAACACTAGATCGCACGGCAATGATAAAGTAGCCGCTGCTCCGACGGGGGGAAGGCATGCCTTACCTGCAGGATTCGGTTGCCCATCTCGAAATCTTTGAAGGGATTGTTCCCTGGATGTACTTGGACACAAAAGGATTCGTCACCGTCGCCGTCGGTGAACTCCTCGCAAACCCCGCAAGCGCTCTGGCGCTCGCCTTTGTGGATGCCAATAACCAACCTTCTACGCCGGATGCCGTTCAATCCGAGTATTCTCGAGTCTCCACTCTGCCCCCGGGAAGGCATCCAGCTGCTTTTTATCGCACCCTGGCCTCGCCAACTCTGCCGCATCCTGCCATTGATGCGCTTCTACTGAACCAGCTCACTCACTTTGACACGCAACTCAGCCAGCGCTTTCGGGATTACCTCACCTTTCCGGACCCCGCAAAGCTCGGCTTGCTCGATATGGTTTACAACCTCGGCGTCACAGGTCTCTTCCGGGGCTTCCCCACCTTTATGAACTACGTTCAAGATCAGAATTGGGCCGCCGCCGCCACCCAGTGCCATCGCAACGGCCCCAGTCTTCAGCGCAACGACTGGACTGGCCAGCAATTCCTCGCCGCCGCTGCCAGCGCTTCGGCCCCCCAGCAATTCCTCGCCGCTGCCGCTGTCGCTTCTGCCCCGGCAAAGACCGGCTCCTAAGCCGACGCTCCGTCCGCGTCGCTCGGAGCTTCTATGGACTGTTTCCTGGTTTGTGATTTGACATGCGCGAAAAACGGCGTCGAAAATCGCCGACCATCTCAAACTAATTGATGAGCCGTGCTGCGCGCCATACGTTTCTGCTTCAAGGCCTCATCCACCTTAGAGACCAGAGTGTTTCGCGAAAATGGTTTCTGTAAAAAGTAACTTCCTTCCAAAAACTCGTCATCGGTTTTATGGAACTCCAGATATCCGGACATGTAAATAACCTTTAGGTTCTTCCGGCTCGCTTTCAATAATTTAGCCAGTTCCGGCCCCCGCATATTGGGCATCACGATATCCGTTACCAGCACGCGAATCGGGCCCGCACTCTTCGCCACTTCCAGCGCTTCCATGCCATCCCTAGCGGTCAGCACGGTGTACCCAGCCGACTTCATAAATTCCGCCGCCAACTCTCTCACGGCCTCTTCATCCTCGACGATCAGCACGGCTCCGGTGTTCTGAGCCCCATTCTTCGGTGCGCTCTCCTGCGATGGTTGGTCCTCTGCCTGCTCCTCGACGGCCGGCAGAAACACCTCGAATCGCGTGCCTTTCCCGGGCTCCGACTCCACCCAGATGCATCCTCCGCTTTGCTTCACCACTCCATACACCGTTGCCAACCCTAAACCGGTTCCCTTGCCCAGCTCTTTGGTCGTAAAAAATGGCTCAAAGATTCGTTCCTTGGTCGCCGCGTCCATGCCATGCCCGGTATCTTCCACACTGAGCCGGATGTAGTCTCCCGCCAACAACGGCGTTCGCGTCTTGGCCATCTCTTCATCCACCGAAACGTTCCGTGTTTCCACGATCAATTTCCCGCCCGTGGGCATCGCGTCGCAGGCGTTCACCGTCAAATTCATGATCACCTGTTCGATCTGCCCCGGATCTGCTTTCACCCGCCCTAGCGATTCCCCAGCCTTGAATGTAAACGAAATATCTTCCCGCACTAGCCTTTGCAGCAGGCTGCACATCTCCGCCACCAGCGCATTCAAATCCAAAACTTTCGGCTCCAGCACCTGCATCCGGCTAAAGGCCAGCAGTTGCCGCGTCAGCGACACCGCCCGGTTCGCTGCCTTCTCTATCTGGTTCGCATTTCTTTGCAACGGATCGCTGGTATGCAACTTTTCTAGTATCAAATCCCCGTGCCCCTTGATAATCGTCAGCAGGTTGTTAAAGTCGTGCGCCACTCCCCCCGCCAGTCGCCCCACGGCTTCCATCTTTTGCGCTTGCCGCAACTGCTCTTCCAGTTGGTGCTTCTGCGCCTCGTCATTTTTCAAGGTCTTGCGCATGCGATCAAACGCCCGCGTAACTTGCGCAACTTCATCCGAACCCTCAGCCATCACGGGATAGGAAAAATCAGCCTTCTCTAGGGCCTGAACTGCCGCCGCCAAACGCGCCAGCGGACGCGTGAATCTATCCGAAATTACAAACACCAGCACGCCGCCCGTCAGCACCGCTAAAATTCCCAGTCCTCCCAGCAACTGGTTCTGTTTCTCCAGGTAGGCCAATGCATCGTTGTACGATTTCAAAACAATAATGCTTACGGGCTTCGCGCCCGTCGTCAGCTCAATAGCACTCACAAAAAATCGCTCGCCGTCTAGCGTCACTTGCTCTTTCCAAGGCCCCGCCCCCAGCTGCGCCGCGAATTGCTGCCCCTTGAAAAGTGGCAGCGTGCTGGCCACAATGTCGTTGCCAAAGCGAAACGCCACGTGACTCGAAGAAACCCGCCGAAGCTCCGTGGCTTCCGGATCGATTCCGCGGCCCACAATCACTGTCCCTAACAGATTGCTCTTCGTCGGCGTGCCACCGTAGAAGGGCTTCAGCACCACCTGATAAAGTCGTGTCCCGCTATACCACCATCCCGTGCTATTGCGCTCCTTGAGCGCGTGGCCGAGAGCTTCCTGCGCCGTTGCCATCGGAAATTCATCCATGGTGGTATGCAGCGCCACGATTCTCCCGCCCGCGTCTGCTAGCACCAGCAGATCACACTCATCCGAGTGCCAGGGGTCTTTTCCCACGTCGTCGATCGCCGCTGGGTCTCCATTTCTCATGGTTACGAGCGACGCCAATAAGTCCGCCTTCCGCAGCAGCGCCACTCCATGCCCGTGCTGCAGCACCTGAAACGTCATCATGGCATTCTGCGATTCTTCCCGGATTTCCCGCTGCACTCTCCCCTCAGCGGTCCGTCGCACGATCAGCAAGGTGGCCCAGGTTAGGCCGGTGGTCACCACGGCCAGCGACAGCATGAATTTTGTACGAAGTCTCAATTCGGTCCTCGCATCGTCGGGCTTCGACAACCGCGGTCACGGCGCCAGGGCGCTGTTCGGCTTGGCACCCACATTAGTGTTTCGCCGCCCCCTAAGGGAATAGCCTAAGAGTACTGACGTTCTACCCCAGCAAGTACCGTCCCCGGTCTCCTTCAGCGGCCCTATCCGAGGCGCTTATGCGCCGACAGCCTGCTACCCCGCCACGCCACCTTCGCCTGAAGCTAATTCATCCTGATACTGCTATCATTTGACTCCCAATTGGGCGCGACCTTGGACACATCAGAAGAGGCCATGGTTCCGCCAACTTTCGCTCATGCATCCTGGGCATTATTCGCGGCATCTCTGGACTTATCTCCTCTTCCAGCAGGTCTCGAAACTCGCGAGGAGAACATAGGCATGATACAGACGGCAACGAAGTTGGCTTACCGGGCGGCGATCCAGGTGCTTTCTTTTTTACGCGCAGTTCCATGGTGGGCCGCGGACGTTAACAAGGTTCTCTCCGGCGTCGTCCTCAACCCCTTCGGAGGCGTTCGTTCCCAGCGCCAAAATCTCCCTCAAGAACGAAATTCTCGTCCGTGTCGAAATGACCTGGCAAAGGCAGAAACAACATGACCACGAATCGCTTGATCCTTGCCGTTTTCTTGACGTGCGCTTTCACCCTGTCGCTCGACGCTCAGGATTCCGTCTCGCCCTCCACGCCCGCTTCGCCCCACGAGACCATCCCTCTCACCGTCCCCAAAGGCACCGCCGTCCAAGTTGTTCTCGACCAGGAACTCAAAATCCAAAAAGTCGGCCAGTACCTCCACGGCCGCGTCGCTGAGCCCATCTACGCTTTTGACAAACTCGTTGTACCGGTGGGAACCGAGGTTACTGGCCAAATCACGCAGCTCGAAGGCGTCTCTGGTGGAAGACGAACGCTGGACGCCTTGAACGCCGATTTCACTCCTGCTCGCAAAATACAGATCGAATTCAATGATCTCCTCCTCCCCGACGGCCGCCACATCCCCATCCATA
>Ga0207132_1017_pt1 | contig 34843 bp, 29 predicted proteins | sample Alteio_BWMinHeat_14_FD_153554 | JGI IMG/M metagenome (GOLD analysis project Ga0207132, IMG submission 153554) | Enriched cells from forest soil in Barre Woods Harvard Forest LTER site, Petersham, Massachusetts, United States -... | ecosystem: Environmental > Terrestrial > Soil > Temperate forest >...
GCTAAACATTCTGGCTTCAGAGGGTTGTCCTTCGCTAGACGAGCTAGAAAAAATAGGAGTGGCGCGGGTGAGCGCGGGATCGTCGGCCATGCGCGCGGCGATGGGGGCATTCAAGAGAGTGGCGAAAGATTGGCTGGCGCACGGATCTTACGATTCGCTGCACCAAGGGACTGTTCCTTACGCGGAGCTCAATCGCATGATGGCGGGCCGACCCTCGTAACCGTTTTCCTCGAATTATGGCTGAGAAAAGTGCTTTGCTACGTGCGGTGAACGAAGAGATTGTGGTTTGCCGGAAGTGCCCGCGCCTTGTCGAGTACCGCGAAGAAGTGGCGCGAGAGAAGCGGCGCGCGTTTCGCGACTGCAGGTACTGGGGCAAGCCTGTGCCGGGGTTTGGCGACCCGCTGGCAGAGCTGCTGATTTTGGGACTTGCGCCGGCCGCACACGGCGGGAATCGGACGGGGCGCGTTTTCACGGGAGACCGTTCGGGGGATTTTCTCTACGCGGCTCTCTATAAAGCGGGCTTTGCGAATCAGCCCACTTCCGTTCGGCGCGACGATGGCCTCCAATTGAAGAATGCGTATATCGCAGCAACGATTCGTTGCGCGCCCCCAGCTAACAAGCCACTTCCTTCCGAAATCATAAGTTGCCGAAACTACTTGGTGCGGGAGATGGACATTTTGCAGCCCCGCGCGGTACTGGCGCTCGGAAAAATCGCTTGGGATGCCTACCTGGAAGTGCTTAAGCAGCGCGGGTTGATTCGGTCGCGTGCGCCGTTTCCTTTTGCACATGGCGCGGAAGCGGAGTTGCCGAGCAAGGGTGCGCGCCTATTTGGGGTTTATCACCCCAGCCAGCAAAACACGCAGACCGGGCGGGTAACGTCAGCCATGTACGGGCAAGTCTTCGGGCGCATTCAACGGTTCCTTTCAAAATAGACTTGCCAATCGTCGTCCGCGGGTGTTGGAGACGCTCGCCCGGGGGGTGTCGGATTTAGCAGGCACAGAGGTGACGCGAATTCCTGACACATGGCCCGAACCTCCCGAGAAGTCTGCCTGGCCCGCTTTCAACTGGCTGCTTTTTCAGCCACTTGCCGGGGTACTGGAAACTGACATTGGCGAGCGACCTGCATATCGGACCGGTTGAGATTGTGTCCGGGAGGCAAGCATGAGGACGAAACATTGGGCAGCAGCGCTGGCGGCGGCTCTGGGATTTGGCATGGCGTGCGCGGCCGAGGAACCATTCGAGGACCGGCCACTCCAACCATCGCAAGAAAGACCAGTCATCTCGGAGGACCGCATCGGCAAAGCCGAGGACCAAGGAGCGAAGGCGGCGGACGGCAAGCGCCACGGCTTGGCGCTGGAGACTTATGGCGTTGCGCCTGGGACGAAGTTTCTGGTGTCGCTTGAAGATGACCTGGGCACCAAGGGCACGCCGGAGAAAACAAAATTCAAAGTGAGGACGCTAGAGCCGCTCGAAGCGGGAAATGGGATCTACCTGCCATCGGGCGCGGAAATCGAGGGCCACGTGAGTCACGTGGAATCGGCAGGCATGGCGGGCCGCGCCAGACTTTGGCTGACGTTTGACGAGATTCAAACCAAGTTCGGGCGTTTGCCGATCGTAGCGGAAGTCGTGAGCGTGCCCGGCGACCACAGTGTAAAGAATAAGGCCGGCCAGGAAGGGCTAATCGAAGGAAGAAGCAGCACGCAACAAGACGCGGCGCAAGCGGCGGCTGCGGGAGCGGCGCTTGGCGCGGTTAAAGGCGTCAAAGACAAAGACAAGAAGGAAGCTGCAGAGGGCGCGGCTCTGGGAGCGATCACGGCTTATCTGATGGAGACCGGGCGCGGGCGCGAGTTAGATCTGCCAAAGGGGGCGAAACTGGAATTGGAGCTGGAGCGGGCGCTGTACCTGGTGAAGGAGTAGAGCCGGGCGCTCGTCCACGGTTAACGGTGGAAAGTTGGGCGCCGGAAGAACGAGGCTGAAGTTCGGCCAGAACTAAATCATGGATTTGTCGACGCCGGGCATGAGCCGGCGCAGCACGGACGCTGCGCCGGCTCTCGGTTTTTGGTGCGCGACCTGACGCGATGATTTGTGAAAACTCGGCTCCGTTTTGCAGGCAGCATGTGCTTGGCAAGCGTGGTGGGAGCTTGTTACAGTCAAAGTGTCCGCCCCACACCAGAATCTCGGAAAATAAGACGTTCCGCGTGGGAAAGGCAGAATCCTATGGGCGATGAATCGAGAAGCACGGCGCGCGCCATGGAGCCGCTAGAGCGCAAGGACCGTGTGCTGATTGTCGAGGATGAAGACAATGCCCGCAAGGGTTACGAGCAGCTGTTGCAAAGATGGGGTTTTGATGTGCTTGGCGTGGGGACCGCAGAAGAGGCGCTGGCGAAATTCGCGACCTATCAGCCGGACACGTTGATCGCGGACGTCGAGCTCCCCGGTATGAACGGGCTGGACCTGCTCAAACAACTTGGACCGGAGCTGCTAGACGTTCCCGCGGTGATCATCACGGGCAAAGGCAGCGAAGAGCGTGCGGTGGCCGCTATCGAGTCCGGCGCATTCTGGTACATCGAAAAGCCGCTCAAGGGGCCAGTGCTGAGGGCTTTGCTGGACCGTGCTTTGAGCAAGGCGCGGGACGCGCGCCAGCTCGTGGTGCTGCAACGCCAACTGCGCGAGGCGGGACGGCTGGGCGAGTTGGTGGGCGCATCGAAGCCGATGCAGGAAGTGATGCGTATCGTGGAGATGGCCGCCCCGAGTTCGGCCTCCGTGCTAATCACGGGAGAGACGGGTTCTGGAAAAGAGGTTGTCGCGCGGACAATACACAAGCTTTCTCCTCGCGCCAACGGGCCGTTCGTACCCATCAACTGCTCCGCAATTCCCGAGTCGTTGATGGAAAGCGAAATCTTCGGACACGAGCGGGGCGCGTTCACTGGCGCAGCCGAACGGCGCATCGGCTGCTTTGAACTTGCTGATGCTGGCACATTGCTGCTGGACGAAATTGGAGAGATGCCGGCGCCCACACAAGCGAAACTCCTACGTGTGCTGGAAGACCGGAAAGTGCGGCGTCTCGGAAGCAAGACCGAGACGCCGGTGGATGTGCGCGTGCTGGCGGCGACCAACAAGGATCCGGAAAAAGCCGTGTCCGCAGGCGAGTTACGGCAGGACTTGTATTTCCGGCTCAACGTCTTCCATATCAATCTACCGCCACTGCGCGAGCATAAGGACGATATTCCTCTGCTCGTGGAGCACATTTTGCGCGACATCAACGCCAAGCACGGGAAACACGTGCGCGGGATCGGCGCGGAAGTGATGGATATTTTCATGAGCCACACATGGCCGGGAAACATTCGGGAGCTGCGAAACATCATCGAGCGCGCGTCGATCATGTGCGAGAAAGAGCTGATCACTCGGGCGTGCCTTCCGGGAGAGTTTGGCAAAACCGCGCCGAAGAGTCCCGGCGATCTGTCCTCGATGAAGTTTCCGATTGGGACGACCGTCGACGCCATGGAGCGCGAACTGATCCTGCAGACGCTGAACGCCACAGGAAACAACAAGACGCGGGCGGCCGAACTGCTCGCCATCAGCCTTAAAACGCTCCACAACAAGCTGAAAGAGTACGGCGGCGAACGCGCCGAGGCAGAGTAGGAACCCGCGATGCAGCTCCGGCTGCGAACAAAACTCACGCTGGTGATGACCGGACTCGTGCTGCTGGTGGTGGCCGCCGTGTCCGGCGTGTATTTCGCATTGCTCCTCCAACAGGTTTTGGATCAAAGCGAACGGAGGGCAGCTGAAATCGCCAGTAACACGTTTGCCCTGGTGAAAGTGGCGTTGCAGGAAGCGAAAGCGCAAGGATGGCGGCCCGAGTCCAATGCTCCCGAAGATATTCGCGATTACGTAGCCTACGCGCTCGGCGCAAGCCAAGGGTTGCAGGCTCAGCTCCAAGAGGCCGTCCGCTCGCCTGGAATCTATGAAGTTTCGATTACCGATCACGAGGGCAGAGTGCTGGCATCGGCCCCGGACAAATCCTTGGTGAACAAATCCGCGTTGGGACGGCCTCCGCTCTCTCAGCTCACGCAGCGCGGTATTTTGCACCAGGTGAAAGTTCTGGCGGGGCCCCCGAGTATTTACGAACACCAATTTCAGTTCAATTATGGCGACGAGCCCTTCGGCGAGGTGCGCGTGGAAGTCTCTTCTGGACTTTTGCTCAACAAGGAGATTTTGCCGATTGTCAGGAAACTTGGCACGATTGTCCTTCTGGCCCTGGTGATTTCGACGGTTCTCGCCGCGGTGGTCAGCGGGGCCGCGCTGGCGCCCTTGGCGCGGATTTCCGCGCAGTTGGACCGCATCTCCGCGGGTCAGTACGATGCGCCCGTGCCGGAGGTGAGAGGCTTCGCGGGAAGCGGAGACGAACTCGGCCAAGTCAGTCGGAAAATTACGCAGGTTGGCCAGCAACTGCGCGGAGTCCATGAAATCTTCAGCACCATGCGTGAAAACATGAACTCCGTCATGGCCGGGCTCGAAGACGGCTTGCTGCTCTTCACGCGAGATGCGCGCGCCGTCATGGTCAGCCCAGCCGCGGAGAAATTTCTCGGGGCTCCCGCGGGACAGTTTCTTGGGAGGAGAGTAACTGAAATATTTCCGATGGGTCACCCTCTGCGGGATGCGTTGCACCTCGAAGGTGACGAATTGGGGGAGCTCGCCGCAGAAATAGAATTGAAAACAGCAGAAGGAGAAAAGCGCGTTAGCGTGACCGTCCAGGCGATTCAAGAGGACGGCGAACGGATGGGTGCGTTGCTAACCCTGCGCGATCTCGATTCCATCGAGAGCATCAACACGCAGCTGCAGGTGAGCGAGCGGCTGGCCGCGCTGGGACGCATCACGGCGGGGGTCGCGCATGAGGTCAAGAACCCTCTCAACTCGATGCGGCTGTGGCTCGAGAATTTGAAAGAATGCTTGCCGCCGGATTCGGACAGCAGCGCGAACCAGGCCGTGCAAGTGCTCGACAAAGAGATCGACCGTCTGGATGCGGTCGTGAAGCGGTTTTTGGATTTTACGCGGCCGATGGATGTGCGGCTCGAGCCTACGCAACTGGCGGAATTGCTGAAAGAAGTTCTCGAGGTAGCCCAGCCGCAAATGCAAAAAGCCAATATTCAGGTGGCGCAGCTTTTGCCGATCGATGTGCCGGAAGTTTACGTGGACCGCGCTTTGCTCAAGCAGGCGGTGCTGAATCTCGTGCTAAACGCCGGTGAATCGATGCCCAGCGGCGGACAATTGCGGCTCATGCTGACGCGGCGCGGCGAAATGGCGGAGATCAGCGTGGAGGACACGGGAAGAGGTATTCCGCCCGAACACCGCCAGAAGATTTTCCAGCTCTTTTTCACGACACGGCCAGGAGGGAACGGTATCGGGCTGGCCAGCACGTTTCGAATTGTGCAGCTTCTCAACGGTTCGATAGACTTTACAACAGAGGTGGGCAAGGGAACGACGTTTCGCATCGAGTTGCCGCTCGCGGCCTGATGCGCGAGACACAACGGTCTCTATGGAACTGGCCTCTGATGCATATGACAAAATCCTCGGCGCAATCCCAGCTTGCCGCGATGAGAGATAGTGCGCGGATTTTCTTCCGCGTGCTGGGGTCAGTGGCGATTTTCATGAGCGGCTGCGCCGCGCGAAAAAAACCCACTATCCCATGGAGCACGGCGGTGCTGGTCCGGCCAATCTTGCCGCAGCGCGCCACGGCAACCATGGATGTCGACGATCCCGTGCCCGACTTGCGATTTGAAATTCCGCCTCCTCCCGCGCCGCTGGTCACGAGAATTGCTCCCGCGCGGCCACGCAGCGTTGCGCCTTCAACAAACCAGAATGCTCCGGCAGCAAAGCCCGATACTCCGCAAATTGTTCCGGGGTTATCGACCGAAGAATCGGCTTCCCTGCGGCAGGAGACCGATCGGAACTTGAGTAGCGCCGAACGCAACCTCGCCGCTACGGCTGGAAAATCGTTGAATGCCACACAAGCTGACCTTGCCTCGAAAGTCCGCAGTTTTATTTCTGATGCGCGAGAAGCAGGCCGGGCGGGAGATTGGGGGCGGGCTCGCGATCTGGCAAACAAGGCGCAGGTTTTGTCGGAAGAGCTTGTCGGATCGCTGTGATTCTCATCTGCGGCTTCACTGACACTCCCAGAAAACGAACGCCGCCCCACGCGCTTCAAGCCATCTCCAGCGAACCAACGGGGTAGAACCCAATGCAGGTCTTATCCCGGCATGAACCCAGCAGCCGGATGCGTTAAGATGACCGCATGAAGAAGTTTGACGTGGCCGTTGCGGGCGGCGGATTGATCGGCGCATCCATTGCGCTCGAGCTGGCGCGCGCCGGGCTCGGCGTGGGGCTGTTCGACCGGCAGGAACCGGGGCTGGAAGCGTCCTGGGCAGGAGCGGGGATTCTGTCGCCTGCGCCCGAAAGCGCTGCCTTGATTGCGCTGGTGCCATTGGGCAAGGCCAGCATGGCGATCTATCCGGAATTCGTACGCATGGTAGAGGAAGCTTCGGGCCAGAGCACGGGCTATCGGCCCAAGGGGACGCTGCAAGCGCTATTTTCGCACCACGCGCGGGAAGAGCTGAGCACGGTAATCGCATTGCATCACGGGCTGGGATTGCGAGCGGAGCCGCTCAGTGCACGGGACGCCCGCGCACTGGAGCCCGCTCTTAGCGAAGACCTTGAAGCGGGGGTGCTGCGCCCGGAGGAAGCGTCTGTCGATAATCGTGCTCTGACGCAAGCGGTGCTCGAAGCCGCACGGCGAAGCGGTGTGCAGTTTTTTTCTGCGAACGGCGCGGAGGCCATCTGGCGCGAAGGCGGCCGGTGCGTCGGTCTGCATCTGAAAAACGAAAAGATCGAGGCGCAGTGGACGGTCATCGCGGCCGGCTGCTTTTCCGCAAATATCCAGGGAGTTGCTCCCTATGCCCCGGTGCGGCCAGCGAAGGGCCAAATGGTGGCGTTGCGCGCGGACGATTTAAGAATCGAACGAGTTCTCTGGTCAGAAAAAATCTACCTCGTCCCCAGGAATGACGGAAGAATTCTTGCCGGGGCAACCGTGGAATACACGGGCTTCGAAAAAGGGCTGACGGCCGGCGGCTTGGAAAAGATTCTTGCTGGAGCGATCGAACTTTCGCCGGGCCTGGCAGGCTCGCGCGTGGAAGAGACCTGGGCGGGGCTCCGGCCCGACTCGCCCGATCATCTGCCGATCCTCGGACCGACCGATATCGACGGGCTGCTCATCGCCACCGGACACTTTCGCGGTGGAATCCTGCTGACACCAATTAGCGCCCGGCTGGTGCGCGAATGGGTGACCGCACAACGCGTCACCGTCGATTGGGACCGCTTTAGCCCGATGCGCTTCGAGTCCGCTTCCGCGCACAGAGCGCCCGCTTGAAAACGAGACAAAGACGGGAGCGAGAGCTTCTGCCGGCCCTTCGGGATTCTAAAGGGTCGTGCTAAGAGAAGCTACGGTTGCCGAGCGGGAGGCGGCGTGATGGGCATAGCTTGTCCGACATTACTGTATTGAATCTGACTGCTGTCCAAAGCGAGTTGGTGTTCGAGCACGATATCGAGCGTGGAGCCGCGCGGCAGTTCGGCTTCCGGACCGCGCGTCAGGAGAATCGCGCCGAGTCCGGCAACAGCGCCTATGCCTGCGCCAATTCCGAGGCCCTTGGCGCCATCGGCGATAGCGCCAATCCCCGCACCCGCAGCGGTCGTTTCGGCCACCGTTTGAGCATCCTTCCCCTTGCCGCCGGCGCCGGTCACTTTACCTTCGGAATCCATCGTTTCTTTTCCGCCGGAATCGGCGCTGCGCGGAGTTGCATTCAAGTCCACGGTGTAGCCATTCGGAAAAATCAGCGTATCCAAACGCATGCGAAACTCGCCGCGCCCTTTCACACGCCCCGGCCGCTTGGATTCGATCAGTTCCCCCCGCAGATAGGAACCCACGGGGATAACGATGCGATTGTTCTGGGTGATGGGAAACGACGTATGGAAGTAAACGGAATCGCCGGCTTTGGCGCCGCGCGTGGAGATGCCATTCTCTAGGACCACGGCGACGCGCGTGCCCGCGGGAATCCAGATTTTTTCAGGGGAGCCATGCGGTGCGGGCGCAGCCGCCGGAGGAGCGGCTACCGGAGGCGGCGCGGAAGTCTGCGGTCCATCCGGCTGTTGCGCGAGGCCAAATTGGGGAAGCACCAGCAGGCTGGCAGCCAGGACGTAGTACAAAGAATAGTTCCGGTGGGGCGACTCTCTCATGACATCCCTCCGTTATGCGTGGTGCGATGCGCCAGGATCAGGTACGAGATGCCTGAGTATACCGCTTGTATGCCCAGAGAGTCGAAGTTGGCGGATCACACGTGACGGCCAAAGCGACCGGTGTTCTTGCTGGTTGACGACGCAGAGGAAAACTGAGTAGCCTCAGGGCATATCAAGTAGCGTCCAAGAAAGAGGGCAGGGATATGGCGAAGCTGGCGCTGATTTATGGAATGCGGTTGCTCCCGGAAGAGGAGCTTGGCGAACTGAAGGACGCCACCGTAATACTGAAAAATGGCAAGACCACGCGCATTACCATGCACTTGATTGAAGGCAGCAAAGAAGAGATTGAAGCGACGTTCCACGAGTCGGTCGCCGCATTTTTTGACCTCTATCCAGAGATTTAGTGCCGAGACATTGAAGTTGGGTGGCCGGAAGATGGCGACAGAATCAGCGGTTGCCGAAATTTTCGGGATCGGCGTTGGGATCTCCCAGATTATCGTTGATAAGCACCGTGGATTGCCCGGTAAGCTCGAACCGTTTGCGGCATTTGAAACAAGCGACCAGGTCGTCGAGCCGCACCATGAAGGAGGTGGCCTTCAGAAACTTTCTGCGGTCTTCTTCACCGGCGCCGCGGGGCAACTCCCTCTTTTTCCGTGAAACCTTCCAGCGCACGGGAAATTCGAATTCTCCACGGCAGCTGGGGCAGACGAGCTTTATTTTTCTGGTTTCTTCCTTTTCCGTGTAAAACGCGCGTTCGTCCATGGCTAAGTGGCGGGTGCACTCACCGCGTCATCGATTGTAACAAATTCCAGGCCGAGGTCACGCCAGCGTGGCAGCCAATGTTCGAGCGCCGCCAGAGTCGGCAGGCGGTCGGCGTTCAGCTGGCGGTGTGAGCCATCATGGAGACAGAGGATGTCGCCGGTAGTGGCACCACCGCCGGCAGCGCCTGCTGCGCTCAGATTGCGTTGCGCACGTGTGGCGATCGGCTCGATCCGCGGGATAAGCCATTCCGAAGACGTAGCGCGCCAGTCACCGGGGATCAGCGTCCACATCACGACGCGCTGGTTGAGTTCGCGCGCGACGGGAACCACCCAGGGGTTTCGAGTTCCGAAGGGTGGCCGCAACCACCGCGGCGGAGCGCCGGTGGCCGCGATGATGGAATAATTGCAGCAGCGAAGCTCAACGGTGATTTGATCCGGCTTAAGCCAAAAGAGATTGGGGTGGGCGTCGGTGTGATTGCCGATGACGTGGCCGCGCGCGGCGGTCTCTTTCAGGAGGTCAGGGCATTCGCGCGCGTGTTTTCCGACAACAAAGAAAGTCGCGCGCGCTTTGTAGCGGTCAAGAAGATCGAGCAGCTTCGGCGTAATTGCAGGATTCGGCCCGTCGTCAAACGTGAGAGCAAGCTTCTGCGGCGAATTCGTCCGGCAAACCGTCCGGCCAAAGAGCTGGGAACGAGGATAGGCCGCTCCGTAGGCGGCGATTCCCGCTGCGACAGCCGCCAAACCTGTTGGCCCGGCGATCAGCCAGGGATTCATTGGCAACATTCTCGCACGTTATGACCGACGACGACTAGCCAGAACGGCAGGCATCGTTAGAGTAGACGCTGGAAAGGTGATAAAGTTTGCGCTTCTTTGCCAGCCGAGGCGCTTCTATGCAATGTCCAGCGTGCGGGATGCACTATGGCGTGTCCCACAACTGCTTGGGAGTCGCACCGATTTTGCCGGCCGAAGAAGCCGCGGCAGTCCCAGATGGAATCGCACCAATCTACTATCTGCGCTTGGCTTTCAACATTGTGCGCTGGGATGACCTAGCCATCCGGTGCGCTTCTCGCGACTCCCATGCTCTCCTATATGGCGTGGTTTTCAGCATGCTCAGCGCCGCAATTATTTTTCTTGTGACCGCGCTGCCGGGGATGCTGGCTCGCCAAGGTGCAACCGCCGGAACGGTCTTCTGAGGATTGCTCTTGGGCTTGGTGTTTGTCTGGGTCTATATGGGAGCTATCGCATGGATCCAGTTTGGGTTCTGCCATTTAATGGCCCGATGGTTTCTCGGCGCCACGGGCACTTTTTTTGGAGTGATGCGCCCACTATTGCTGGGCTGGTTTGTAAATGGCCTCGTCTTGATCCCGGTTGTCGGCGCGCTGGCGTCGGCGGTTGCCTGGACCGCCGTCCTCATGAGGGTCCTCGAAGAAGTTGACGGCATCGGCCGCCTCGAGGCCTTTCTCATCTCGGCGGGGATCAACGCTATCTTCCTGGCGTTACTGTTTCTGCTCCCACACTAATCTTGCCCGCGAGACGAATCGGTGCAGTGCTCGCTAGAGGGCGTTGCTCATCAGCCACCTACTCTTGGTGATGGAGTCTGCTCAATTCCCTGGGGGGAGGTACAAATGCCAGCATGAAATGCGCCGTTTGCAAGATGGAATACGGAATGACTCGCAAATTGCGCAGGGCGAGATACCCACACTTGAGATGCGGCTACTATTCCGAGCCGCCTGCTTCTGGGCTCCGTCGTACTCCTTTTGCTGACGATTCCCTACGTTGACATCTTTGCGGCCGGAATGGCTTGGATCTGTGTGTTTGCCATGGTGTTTCAGGAAATTGACGGCGTCGAGCCGCTGTCGGCCTAGCTGCTTTCCGCGGCCGTGGGGATCGCTTTCAGGGTGCTGGAGGCTAATCTTGTCGGGGCGTTTTGAGAGTGGGAGGGGGCGGAACAGCCCGCCCCAGAAGCGCGCGCGGCCCTGACACGCAGGCCCGGAATCGCTCCTCGCCGGCGGCATGAGCAATAGGTTCAGCCGGGGAGGCTGCGGCGCGACTTCAGATCGTTTAACAGTCGCTCCACCTCGTTGTCGCGGTCCAGGCGGATGAGCTTCTCCCCCATGTCGTCGGTGATCAGCTCGACCGAAGCCGTGGCCACGGCTTCGCTGATATGCACGCGGTCCTTTAGCCGGTCAAACGTGGCGCTCTTCGAGTTGTCGCCGAGAGCCGTCTGCGCGCGTGCCGCTTTACCAAGTGCAACGCTGCGGCGATGGCGCGCCAGGAGCAAATCGCGTTTGGACTTCGCTTCATCGAGCTTCTGCTCGAGCTTCTGCAACGCGAGCTTGAGAGCCTCGACCTGCGCTCTCTGGTCCTCCACCTGTTCGCGGTAGCTCAGTGCGAGCCGCTGCGAGGTGTGGAATCGGTCCAGCGCGGCGCGAGCCAGATCGTCCTGTCCTTTATCGACGGCAATTTCCGCTTTGCGCATCCAATCCTTCCCCGAATCTTCGTTTTCACGAAGCTTCTTTTCGAGCATGTGCTGGTCGGCGATCGAAACCGCCACCTGCGTTTTGACTTGGAGATACTGATTCTCCATGTCCATCATCACCTGCTTGATCATTTTCTCCGGGTCTTCCGCACGATCGATCATGTCGTTCAGATTCGCCCGGATTAACGTGCTCACTCTTTCTAAGAGTCCCATGACATTTCTCCTTTCAAACGGCCGAAAACAATTGCTGCCAAAAACGCAATAAAAATCTGGAAAGCTTCCACCTGTCGACGCAAGGTCCGCAGTCAGAGCAAAACCGGCCTAACGCAAATGCCGAGTCAGCAGATGCACGAGCCCTGGCACATAGGCGAGGCTCGTCGCCGCCATTTGCTTGACCAGATAGACCGCCCCTCCAAGAAAATGCCGAGCGGCAAACGCCATCACTACCGTGCAGAAGATCCACAGCATCAGGAGCTCATCTTTCCACGTCATGGCCGTCCCCCAACTGCCCTCAAGCGTCCCGGCAAGCCCGATGGCCTGCAGGGGCGGAAGCGAACGTTACGTCTTGGGCGCGGGCGCTGCTGGTTTCTCTGTCTTCGGCGCCTTATCGCCAATCATCCGTACCTTGCTGAGCAGCTCCGACATCTGCATGCCGGAGAGCGCTTCGAAGAGCGCCGGCACTTGCGCGGCCATCTTGGTGATGTCGCCGGTCAGCTTGTAAGCGCCGGCTGCGTCGCCGTTTCCTGTTGAGACGATGGTGACCTTGTCCACCTTGCTGAGCGGCTCGGCGAGAGCGCGTACGACCTCCGGCAAACAGCTGATCAGCTTGTCCACGACCGCGGCTTGGTTGTACTCCTGGAAAGCTTCCGCCTTAACGTTCATGGCTCTGGCTTCGGCTTCGCCCTTTTTGAAGATGATTTCGGCTTCGGCTTCGCCCTGCGCGCGAATGGCAGAGGCGCGGCCTTCGGCTTCGCTGATTAAGCGCTGGCGCTCTGCGTTGGCGATCGTTTCGATGCGCTGGCGCTCGATTTCCGCTGGCTTGAGCACGGTGGCGATGAGTTCGCGTTCGCGGCGCTCGATTTCCGCGTCCTGCACCTTCACTTGGGACTCGCGTTCCACCTGCTGCACGCGTACGCCTTCGGTGACGACCTGCTGCTGCATCACGTTGGTCTCGATTTCGTACGCTTTGTCCGCCGTCGCTTGGGCCTTCTTGGACATTTCGAGGTAGTTGGCCTTCTTGATGTCCAGGTCGCGCTGCGCTTCCGCCTGCTTGGCCAGCGAGGCGGTTTCGGCGGCGACGCGTTCCTGATCGGCTTGTGCTTTCGCGACGGCTGCCGCGCGAGTCGCTTCGGCACGCTTGATGGCGATGTCGCGGTCGGCTTCGGCAGCGGCTACTTCGGCATCGCGCTTGATGCGCGCGATGTCTGGCCGGCCCATGTTGGTGATGTACTCATTCTTGTCGCGCACCTCTTTAATCGTGAAACTCACGACGTCCAGTCCCATCTTGCTCATGTCGGCCGCGCACGTGGAACGCATGCGGTCGCCGACCATTTCCGGTTCCTTGACGATCTGTTCCACCGTGAGCTGGCCGATGATTCCGCGCAGGTGACCTTCCATGACCAGCCGGATCAGCCCTTCGCGCTGCTCCGGCCGCTTGGTGAGGAACTGTTCGGCAGCGGTGCGGATGGACACGGGGTCTGATTTCACTTTCAGCTGGGCGACGGCCTCCACCGTGACGGCAACGCCCTGGTTCGTGTAAAGGCTCTGCTGAGGAGCCACGTCAAACGACATCAGCTCCAGCGAGAGCTCGCGGCACTGTTCGAGCATCGGCAGGATAATCGTGCCGCCATTGGTTATCGTCCGCGGTCCTCGAATGCCGTAAATCACGAGCGCTTCGTGCGGTCCAACCTTCCGCAACATCTTTGCGAACGTCACAAGAATTACGATGACCACCAGCACCAACAACCCGGCCATGACCCATACACTCGAAAAATCCAACATAGTGGACCTCCCTTTTTATCCGACCGGACCGTGTGTATCGTGCGCCAGCCCGAGAAACTCTTTTCGCGCTGCTGCGCCTACTTGGTGAACTCATCCCACCGCTTCACGTAGGCAATTCCCTCGTCGTAGCGGGCGATCACCACCTCGGCTCCCCTGGGCAGACTCGTGCCGTCTTCGCTACGAGCGCCGGTGCTTTTTCGCGCGCCGTTCTGCTCGAAGATCACTTCGCCCGTCCCGTTTTCGCGGATGGCCATGCTGACCGTTCCCACAGTTCCTTCGACGCGGTAGTCCCATTCCAGCATCGGCGTGCTAGTGGCCCTCACCACGCGGCCCATGAATTGGAAAACAACCAGGCCCGCAAAAAGCCCTGCCAGCAACGCAAAGCCGAGAATGGTGAGTCCCACAAAATGAGAGTGCTTGGTCAGGATGTAGCCGACGCCGCCGAACCACGCCAGAAACGCCAGCAGCGTTGACGCGTTGAACCAGGAGATGTGGCCGCCGGATTTGATGGCGGCGCTCTTGAGGCCCACGCCGGGTGCGTGACCGCCCCCCGTGAAGCCGCCCGCGTGATGCGCTCCGTGAAACGGCAAGTGGATGAGGAACGGCAGATGGAAGTTGACCGCGCCCGCCAGGAACGACAGAACGCTCAACGAGAAGCCCACCAGGAAGCACAGCAGATAGAAGTCAGACCAGGTCATAAGACACCTCGAAACGCAGCACCCCGCTGCCGAGACTGGAATTCGAGACGCGGCCCCTTCGGGTCAGTTATTCAGCGAACTCGGCGGTGGATGACCACTGCCCTGATGCTTACCCGAATGCAAAACTTCTCCGAGACGATCCGCCAAACCCGGCGTGCGAAGAATCTCCGCAAGGAGCAAGAGCGCCCGGCGCGAATCTTCATGCTCCGCGATGACCAAGAGGCCACGGCGGAGCTCCGGATCGGCGGCAAATTGTTCAGCGCCGGCGTAGAGCCACGAGTCGATCTTGGCGTCGACCGCGCGGAGCGCGGACTGCAGCTCCGGCGTGTAGCCTTCCGGATCGTCCACCAGAAAACCGGGATAAACGCGGAAGAAACGCGCCAGCAGGGTGCGCGTGCCGTGGGTCAAGTGCGGCCGCGTGCCACTCTCGATTTGCGAGAGGTACGCCTGGCTTAGCCCGCGCCCCACTTCGCGCTTCATGGCTTTGGCCAATTCCTGTTGCGTCATCGGGCGGCCGAGGCCACGCAGGGAACCTTCTACGGCGCGGAGGGAACGGAGTTTGTGGCCCAGAGTCATCGAAGAACCCAATATTGCGATCTGCAAATACGATATTACTTTTTGCTATGTCTGTCAAGAAAAATAATTGCCCCGTTTTCAATGATTTACAGAGGCCATCACGCGCTCTTGGTTTGGTGCAGGAGGCGTAGACCGCCAGCGTGGGGTGGAGTCGGTCAGTCCGGTTTGCGGAGGGATTGTAGGTCAATGCCCAGTTGCTGGCACTTCTTGTACAGGTGGCTGCGCTCCAAACCCAGCGCTCGCGCAACCTTGGTCATGTGAAAATTGTTCCGCTTGATTTCAGCAAGCAGCACTTCTTTTTCAAAGGCTTCGCTGCGCTCGGCGAGGGTTCCCGATCGAGCCGCGCCGGCATTGGATAAACTGGAAGAACCGCCGGCAGCCTCTTCCGCCGGAAGCACAAGCCCGACATCGGCGGCCGTGATGGTATCTTCCGCGGACAACAGCACCAGGCGCTCGACCACGTTACGCAACTCGCGCACGTTCCCCGGCCATGCGTAGCGGCGCAGTTCCGCGATGGCCTCTGCGGCAAAGAGCTTTTCTTTCCAAGCATTCTGCGCGGCCACTTGCCGCCCGAAGTGGGCCACCAGCTCCGCAAAATCTTCCGGCCGTTCGCGCAGCGGCGGCAGCACCAGCGGAAAAACATAAATCCGGTGAAAAAGATCGCGGCGAAATGCGTTCTGCTTCACCAGATCTTCCAGGTTCCGATGGGTGGCAACCAGCACGCGAACGTTGACGCGAATCGGCTTGTCGCCGCCGACGCGCTCGACCTCACCCTCTTCGAGCACGCGCAACAGTTTCGCCTGCATGGAGACGGGCATGTCGCCAATCTCGTCGAGAAACAGCGTGCCACCTTCGGCTTGTTCGAACTTGCCAAGATGCTTGGCCGCCGCGCCGGTAAACGCTCCCTTTTCATGGCCGAAGAGTTCCGATTCGATGAGTTCCGCCGGCACCGCCGCGCAATTCAGCGTGATGAACGCATTCTCGCTGCGCTGCGACTTCTCATGAATCGCTCGCGCGACCAGTTCCTTGCCCGTCCCTGTTTCGCCCAGAATGCAAACGCGCGTTTCGCTTGCGGCTACGCGATCGATTTGCGCAAGCAGCTTTTTCATCGCCGGACCCGATCCAACTAGCTCGTGCTTTCCGAGCCGCTGGCGCAGCGCGCGGTTTTCGTCTTCGAGCCGCGAAAGCCGCAGCGCATTTTCCACCGTGACGAGCAGTTTTTCTGTCGAGAGCGGCTTCTCCAGAAAATCCAGCGCGCCCAGCTTCGTCGCCTTCACCGCCATCTCGACATTGGCCTGGCCCGAGATAAGAACGATGGGCGTCTTCGAGCCGGCATTTTTCAGGTCTTCGAGCAGCTCCATGCCGCTCTTGCCGGGCATGACCACGTCGGAAAGAATCAAGTCAAAGGTTTCCGTGCGCAGGAGCTCTAGAGCCCGCGGCGCGTTGTCGCAAACCGTCGCTTCATGGCCGGCGAGTCGAAACGCTCTGGCCAGCGAAGCCAGTGTGTTGGGGTCGTCATCGACGAGCAGCAGGTGCGCTTTGCGTGGCAAATGAATGTCCTTGGCGGCGCGTCAGTCGGAGGCGGCTACGGTAAAGCTCTGGGGCGGCTTGTTCGCGGCTGGGGTTTCCTCCGTCCGAGCCGCCGGATGTGCGGATTGTCGCTGCGGCAGCTCGATGCGAAACGTTGTGCCGCGCCCTTGGTCGCTCGAAACGGAAATGGTTCCGTGATGATCGCTGATCACCGACTGAATGATCGCCAGACCCAGGCCAGTTCCCTGCACTTTCGTCGTGTAGTACGGCGTAAAAAGCCGGGAACATTCTTCCGGCGTGAGTCCCTTGCCGGTGTCCGTCACTTCGATTCGAACGTGGCCTTCGTGCTCGGTAGTGCGTATGGTCAGCGTGCCACCGGCGGGCATGGCGTCCAGAGCGTTCAACACGAGATTTTGAAACGCGCGGTGCAGAAGATCGGCATCCGCGTCGATTTCCGGCAAAGGCTCGCCCAGAAAGTATTCCGGTAGGACTGGCGGCTTGCCCACGGCATTGCACTGCGGTTCGAACAGGCGCACGGCATTGCGCAGTGCTTCATTCACGTTGACCCGCATAAACTGCGGCGCCGGCATCTTCGAAAAATCGCTGAAGCGGCCGACAATGGTGTTGAGATTCGCGAGTTCCGCTTTCAACGTAGCCGTGGATTCGTTAAAGACTTCGAGGAACTGTTTCGCTTCCAATTGCCGTGCTTTTTGCAAATTCTCAACCGTGATTTGCAGCGGGAAGAGCGGGTTGCGAAGTTCATGCGCCAAGCGCCGCGCCAGTTCGCGCCATGCGGCTACCCGCTCCGTCTGGACGAGTTGCTCGCGCTGCGCCCCCAGCGTTCGCGTCATTTCATTAAACGCGGAAGCAAGCTGCCCAATTTCATCGCGCCCGCGCAAGTCAATCACGGTGTCCCATCGACCGGAGGCAACCTCGCGCGCGCCCGCCGCCAGCTCCTCGAGCGGCCGGGTAATGCGTGCCGAAACCCACAAGCTGATCAGCAAGCCGATCAAAATCGCCACGCCCGCAACCACAGCAGCGATCTGCAAAATGTGGCGCGTCAAGAGCACCAGCTCTTTGCGCGAACTGCCTAGCAAAAGCACGGCAAGAAGTTCGTTGTTTCGGCCGGTCAGCGGAATGGCATGGAACGATTCGGCTGTGGCGGCATCCGAAGACCAATCAATCGTTCGAACCAGCGGCTGCGGCTGCTTTTGAATCTGCTCAATCAGCGGCTGGAGCCGGTCCGGCTGTTCGAATGGTCCGCTCGAGTCCGTGAGCGCCGAGGCCACAAAGCCGGGCTCCAGATTGCGGTATAGCAAAACGCGCGTCCCTGCAGGAGGGACCAGCGATGCAAGAAAGTTCTGGTCCAGCCGCCGTCCGCCAATGATGTACATGTCCTTGTTGTTTCCACCGGGAAGCGTGCGGACTACCGTCAGTGAGATCGTCACTCCGTCTGGCAATTCTTCCTTCCGCAAGAAAGGCGCGGAGTCAGCCCAATTCTTGTTGGACGTGACCCAATCGTTTCTATAGCCGACACGCGCTGGGTATTGTGCAGAAGAGACCAGTGTGCCGTCCCAACTCACGAACTCCATAAAATCCAGCCCATGATCCTGTGCGGCACCGGCGGCATCATGCACGAAGAGAGAGAAATCCGGTGTTGGCCGCGCCAAATCGATGGCCACATTTAGCGTGATCTGCGCGTCGGTGACGTCTTTCACCTGCCGAACAATCTCGTCGCCTCGCTGCGCATATTCCGTGTTGAACTGCGCCACGAGCGCTTCGGTCCGCTGTGCGTCCGCTTCTTCGAACGCCGCTTGCGTATAGTGCGTCACGCCATAGGCTACTAGCGAGACCGAAGCTAGCACCGTAATCAGAAAAACCAGAAACAATTTCGTGCGAAAGCTCATGGCTTTGCTCCGGGCGCAACGGGTCGCGGTTGCGGTAGAGCTTCGACTGCGCTGGTTCCGGTATTCCGAGAGTCCGCCGCAGCCGGCTCGGGAAGCTCCAGCCAAACTTCTTCGAGATGCCATTCGCCCCAGCGCCGAGGCATCCAATCGCGGACGCTAGCGCCAAGCCCCACGAATTCCGCTTCCACGATCAGCGGCAGCACACGCCGGTCTTCCAGAACCCGCCGCTCGCGGGCATAAAGCTGCTCGTGATCCGTGTTCGCGGCACTCACCGCGGAAGGCTCAGTCAGATTATATGCCGCAAACAGAGTATCGAGTTCGGCGCGCGGGGAAAGAGATGAATAGTGCCACGCGAAAAGGTGAACACCCGCCGGAGAATCAGATGGAGCCGTGGTCGCTGCGCCTGCACGCGGGACGGGCCTGGCGATGAGCTCGACCAGGATCGCCGCCTGGCGCGCATTCACCGCTACGCGCTCTCCGAGGAGTTTCCCCAAATCACCCGCCGGATCAACGCGCAACCGCAGGGGGGCCGCTCCCGCAGCTTCATTCGCAGGAAGCGCACGCCGCAATTCCTTTGCGCGTTCGAGGTTGGTGTCCACGCCGAAGAGGAAAGCATATCCCGAGAGCCACTGCGGCAAAAGGGCTGCCGCAGGTTCGGCTTGCTTCTGCAGCAACACGTTGGCCATGGTGCCTCGGTCGAGCGAAAGCGAAAACGCCTCCCGCAGACGAACATCCGACGCCGCGACCTGCGTATCGTCAAATCGCAAGCCGTACATCGTGATCGGCTCCGACGACCAGACGCGCAGATTGGCTTGCCTTGCACGGGGCACAAGTTCAGGCACGAGCTCGATCAAATCCGCCTTTCCGAGTTGCACATCGAACATGGCACGCAGCGGCGGCACACCGAGCGTGACGTCAATGCCGTCAAGAAACGGCCGGCCAGACCACGCCTCCTCGCTGGCTCGAAAGTAAAGATGTCCGCCTGCGCCTGGCGAGCTTCGGGCGCCCGAAGTCTGGGATCTTGACGACCCGGGATTCCGCTCCGCGCCCGGTCCGCCGCTTATCGGGACTTCTCCCAAGACAAAGGGCCCGGTCCCGACGAGCACACCGCTTGCCAGCGCCCGATAGACAAAGTAGCGCCCAGAAGCAAGCTGTTCCAGCAAGTCCGGCGCCGGCACGCTTGACTGAATCACAATCGCATTGCCGGACGCGGAGATCTGCGCTGTCGCCGGAAGCAGCGGATGGAGCGCCGCAACGACATCCTCGGCACCGAGCGCCGCACCATCAGAAAACTTGACGCCTGCGCGGATCAAAAACCGCCAGCGTTTGTTTGAACCATCGTGCGACCACTCGGTTGCCAGCGCAGGCTGAAACCGCCCGTAATTATCTAGCGCCACCAGCCGTTCGAACACCAGCTCGGCCATCTTCTGATTCGTTGCCGATTCTAGCGACCCGGCTTGCCACTCGCGCGGGTCAAGCGACACGCTTGCAGCATGCACTTCCACGCGCAGCGTCCCGCCATACCTCGGATGCGTCGCGGCGGTTGCCCGCAAACCCAGAAGAACTAGGGTAGCGAGCGACAACAAACTAGTTGCTGCAAACGGCCGTGATTCGATAAACCTCATAATTCCCTGTGGAAAGATTCTTCACCACCGCGGCTGCGGCTTTCGCATTTTCTGCCACGCTGATGTCCAGCACCGGTCCAGGCATGTTCACCGAACCTCGATCGGTTTCCTCGGCCGCAGCTGCGGCCCCGGCGGCACTTGCTAGAGTGATTCGATCTGTCTGTGTATAGTCGCCTTTGCCGGTCACGAGATATCGAGGGGATTCGTCGCAGGTGGATGACAGCTCGGTAGTCCTATCCCCGGCTTCCGTACCCGTGCATGTATCGCTAAAGTGCAGGTTCAGATCGAGATCGCAAACTTTTTTGCCGAGGACTAGTTCGACACGCTTTTTCGCATGACTGTAGAACAGGCTCGCTTCCCCGGCCCGAGGGCGACGTCCGGGCGGCAGAAATTGCGCGGAATCCATCCATTTCCAAACGCCGTTTTCAGAATCAAAACGCATAAACAGGCTTTCACTCAACAAGAAAAGAAAGCGCTCCTCGGTGGTTGGGTCCTGCCACTCTAAGGCGCTCTGAATTGGCTTTTCCTGTTGCCATAAAAGTTCCCGCTTAAGCTGGGGCCCTGGCGCTGTTTCTCTTGCGATCCATAAGGAAGCCCGCGGAACCTCGATCACATAGATTTGCGGGCTCTCCGCCTCCGTGGAACTGGCCATCAACAGAACTTTGGACGGAGTAACCTGCATGGTGACCGTTAAAACCGGAGCGTCCGTGTTTTCTGCTGCCTCCATCCCGCAAGCGGAAATCTGGTCAAGAAATACCTTTTTGCGCCGATCAGACAAATAGCCAGAGGATTGAGGGGATTCCCGCCAGGCCACCCTGACCGGTTGTTTGTGGGCTGCCACGCACACTTTCATGGCCAGCTCGTGCGCCGCATCCTCAAGGGATTCCGCCTGCGCGCGCGACGGCAAAAGCAGCAGAGCAAATCCCATGACTTGGCAGAAAACGCTGAGGCCGCGCGGGCGCGGCAAGGACAGATTTTGCTTGGCGAACACTGGCTTGCAGGATGATGATAACACGCCTGCATGCCGAGGTTTGGAGTGCTGCCGACGAGATGTGCGGTGACAAGCGAAAAAGCTTCCGGCAAAGCAGACCACCATCCGTGGAAAATACTTGCCCGCAGCGAAACAATTCGCCTCGGCGCACGTCCATGTAGGTTGTCGGATACACTGGGAAATCTCTGTCTACAAGGATGATGAGAATGAATCGGATGGTTACGGGCGGTAACGCGTTGCTGCGGCTAGCTGTCGCCGCGATCGCTTGTCTCGCTGCTGTGTCGGAACTGTCCGGTCATGCGGAATCCGCCGGCGCCGCGGAGCAAGCGCCCGCGGGTCCCACCCGCCTGCTAAGATTCGCGGACATCTCGAAGGACAAGGTCGTCTTCGCCTACGCCGGCGACCTGTGGATCGCCTCCCGCGACGGGGGCGCCGCGCGTCGGCTCACGTCGCACGTGGGCGACGAGCTCTACCCGAAATTTTCGCCCGATGGCAAATGGATCGCTTTCACCGGTGAGTACGACGGCAATCCTGACGTCTACCTCGTGTCCGCCGAAGGCGGTGAGCCCAAGCGCCTCACGTTCCACCCCTCGAATGACATCGTTCTCGGCTGGACGCCCGACGGCAAGAACATCCTCTTCCGTTCCGACCGCTCGAGCACATCTTTGGGCCGCACGACGCGCCTGTACCTCGTTTCTCCACAAGGTGGCACCGCCCATCCGCTGCCCGTTCCGCGCGGCGATCTCACTTCGTTCTCCCCCGACGGCACAAAAATCGCATACCTCGAAACCTCGCAGGAATTCCGCACCTGGAAGCGCTACCGCGGTGGCTGGAGCCTCCCCATCTCCATCTACGACCTGAAAAAGAGCAGCTACGAAGAGCTGCCGAAGACCGCCGGCATGGATATGTTCCCGATGTGGCACGGCAACTCCATCTATTTCATCAGCGACCGCGACGGCGTCATGAACCTCTACAGCTACGACCTGGCTTCCAAGCAAACCAGCAAGCTCACCGACTATCAGGAGTTCGACATCAAGTGGCCCAGCCTCGGCCCGGACGCCATCGTTTTCGAAAACGGCGGCTTGCTCTATGAATTCAATCTTGACAGCGGCAAGACGCGTAGTCTGCCCATCGTTGTCCGCGCGGAAGACATCGAAGCGCGCACGGATTTTAAGAGCGTGGCCCAAGGCATCGGCAGCGGCGCGATCTCTCCTTCTGGCGCACGGGCGGTGCTGGAAGCCCGCGGCAATATCTTTACCGTGCCCGCCGAGCACGGCAGCGTCCGCACGCTGACGACAGAGCATTCCAGCATCCACGAGTTGAATCCGGCGTGGTCGCCTGACGGCAAGTCCATCGCCTATCTCTCCGATAAAACCGGCGAATACGAAATCTACACGCGCCCGCAAATGGGCGGCGACGAAACGCGCATCACCTCCGACGGCAGAATCTACCGCTTCGGCCCCCTGTGGTCCCCCGACAGTAAAAAACTCCTCTACTGGGACAAGTCCGACCAACTCTGGTACGTCAGTCTCGACGACAAGAAACCCGTCCTCGTGGACACCTCCGACTACGGCCTGATCTCGGACGCGTCTTGGTCACCCGACAGCCTCTGGCTCACCTATTCCAAGCCTCATCGCCGCGGCGCCAACGACGTCTTCCTTTACTCACTCACATCCAAGAAAACTACGGAAGTCTCCACGGGCTTCTACAACGACAACACCCCCAGTTTCGACGACAACGGCAAGTTCCTGTATTTCATCTCCACGCGCTATTTCTACCCCAGCATCGGCCAGCTCGATCAGCGCTACAACTACTATTCGACCGACGGCGTTTTCGCTGTCACTCTCAAAGCTGACCAGCCCTCCCCGTTCAAACCCGAAAGCGACGAAGAAAAAACCGCCGATGAAAACAAGGACAAAAAGAAAGACGACCAGAAGGCGGACGCCGCTAAATCAGACAGTCAAAAGCCCGACGAACAAAAAGAAGAGAAAAAGCCGGAAGCCGTCAAGCCCATTGAAATCGATCTCGATGGCATTGGCAATCGCCTCGCCCCCGTTCCCATCGGGGCCGGCATTCTGAACGGCCTGGCAGCCCGCAAGGACAAGTTCTTTTACCTCTCGACGCCTCAAGAAGCCCGCCAATTGGGCACCAGGGATGAAGGCCCAAAGAACGTGCTGCACGTCTACGACATCACCAAACGCGAAGACAAGGTCCTTCTCGAGGGCATCGATAGCTACGACCTCAATAAAGACGGCACAAAGGTTTTTTACAAGGCCGGACCCGTTCTCGGTATCACCGATGCCGTTCCTGGCAAAGCCAAAGTCGGCGCCGGCAAACTGGATCTCAGCGGACTCCAAGTCCAGATCGACCCGCGCGAAGAATGGCGCCAGATTTACCACGAAGCCTGGCGCCTCGAACGCGATTTCTACTGGGATCCCAACATGACCGGCCACGACTGGAACAAAATCGGCGCTCGTTACGAAGCGCTTCTTCCCTGGGTGGCTCATCGCAGCGATCTCAATTATCTGATCGGCGAACTCATCGCCGAACTCAGCACCTCGCACACTTATGTCGGCGGAGGCGATCAACCGAAAAAACCTCACGTCAGCGTCGGTATGCTGGGCGCCGATCTCGAGCCCGACGGCGGCTTCTATCGCATCGCGAAAATTTATCCCGGCGAAAACTGGAACGATGACACACGCTCGCCGCTAACCGATCCCGGCCTAAAAGTGAAAGCCGGCGACTTTCTGATCTCCGTAAACGGCCAGGAAACCCGGGCATCGCAGGATGTCTATGCCTACTTCCAGGACCTGGCCGGAAAACTCGTCACTCTGAAAATCAACAGCAAGCCCAGCGCGGACGGTGCGTGGGAAATCACGGTAAAACCCATCGGCAGCGAAACCAGCCTCCGCTATCTCGATTGGGTGGAGGCCAACCGCCAGAAAGTCGCAGAAGCCACCGGCGGCCGCATTGGTTACATGCATGTCCCGGACACCAGCATTCCCGGGATCATCGCCTTTGACAAGGAGCTCACCGGACAGCTCGACAAAGACGGCATGATCGTCGACGAACGCTTCAATGCCGGCGGTCAGATTCCCGATTTCTACACCGAAAAACTCAAACGATCACTCCTGGCGGTAATCTCAGTTCGCGATGGCAAGGACATTCCCTATCCTCCGGTCGGCATCTACGGACCCAAAGTCATGCTCGTCAACGAACTCTCCGGCTCCGGCGGCGATCTGTTCCCGTGGCTCTTCCGGTTCGAGAAAATCGGTCCCATCGTGGGCACACGAACCTGGGGCGGCCTTGTCGGCATCAATCGCGGCGCGCCGCTGCGTGACGGCGGTTTCGTTACTGCGCCTTCGGTCGGATTCTATTCCTGGGCCGACGGTGGCGGATGGGTCGTCGAGAATCATGGCGTAGATCCAGACTATGTTGTGCCCCAGCGCCCCGATCTAGTTGTCGGAGGACACGACCCGCAACTCGAGAAGGCCATCGAGCTAGCCAAAGAAGCCCTGAAAGATTACAAAGGACTTCCTCCCCGGCCGAAATTCCCCGGTTCGAAATAACAGCGCGAATTCCGTTTCTGAGTTCCCACAATCACACGAAAACGCAAACGAGAACGGCCCGGCGGTCAGCCGGCCGTTCTCATCTTCGCATGAACCATGCAACCGCTAGCCGAGTGGCCCGGTCCGCATCTCTGGCGGAGGAATAGTCTCCTGGCAAAATGGGTCAAGCGCGGCGGTGCTTGCCTCGATGCTCATGATCTTTCCTCCTTTCCAAGCAACGCGTCCCGAGCCACCCACAGGGGTATTGGCTAGCGGAACCAGGAGCACAGACTTCGGTCTGTGCAATCTCTTCCCAATCCTTGGTTACGGCCTCTTCGACGAGCGCTTTGCTGCACCGGCGGTCGGCGCCACATCATCCGAATCCGCCGAGTCATCCGCCGCCGCATTCCCCTTGCCATTCGGCAAACCAGAAAACGCCGAATGCATGACGTCATTCGCAAAAAAGTTCTTGCCATCCATCGGCACCATCATGATTTGCAGCTTGTCGGAAAGCCGCTCCGCAATAATTTTCTGAATCAGCATGGGATTCTGCTTCAACACGCCAGCTTCGAATTTCATCCGCTCAGCATCGGCCGCGGCCGTCACGCGAATTCGGTTAGCCTCCGCTTCCGACAAATTCTTCTGCCGCTCGACTTCCGCTTTGCTGTCAATGATCTTCGCCTGCGCCGCCGCTTCCGCGTTCTCTAACGTCGATTCCTTTCGCGCCTCAGCTTCCAGCTTGGTCTGCTCGATCTGCTTCTGCTTCAGCGGCAAGGTATACTGCATGGCATCCGCTTCCGCTTTAGCCTGGAGAACGCGGACAGCCGCCTGTCCTTCGGCCTGTTTCACGTCGCGTGCCTTCTGCGCCTCCGCCTCCAGCTCGGCGATGCGCACTTCTTTCAACTTAATGTCCTGCTCCGTTCCCAACCGCTCGTTCTCCTGCTCCTTCAAGAGCAATCCCTCAAGTCCCTTGGCGTATTCCGCCGGAAGCTGCAAGTCGCGCAATAACACTTCGCGCACGAGTATTCCGTCGCTCTCCAGCCGGGTCGTTATTGCCACGGCAGCCTTCGAGCGCAACTCCTCGCGTTTTGTCGCAAAGATCTCTTGCGTGATGTAGTTCGGCGCAAGCTGCCGGTAAATCGTCGAGACTACCGGAGCGACCACCTCTTCCCCAACAGGCTGCGGCAAATTCGCATGAATTGTCTCCAGCCGCCGCGGGTCCAGGCGGTACCTCACGGAAACGGCTAAACCGATATTCAACCCCTCTCGCGCCTGGACAACCAACACTTCGTTCTCGGATTTTGCCGACGCACTGGCCGCCGTCGAGTACACCTGCTCCCGCGTGTCATACAACGCCACGCTATCGACGAGCGGCGTGACGAAATGCATTCCCGGATACAGCGTGCCGCGCCGCGCGCCCCAAATCTGGCTGACGCGTACGCCAGCTGAGCCGTCCGGAATCACCACGATGCTCAGCGCCAGTAAGATGGGTAGCACGCCCGAGATCGCAAGCCTCTGGGCCAACCGCCCGCGGACGGGTCCGAAAGGGCGGTGTGCCCTTATTCCCGTTTCCGTGCCCAAGTCACTCGTCTTACTGCGCGCCAGCAGCCGCCGCAGTTGCTCCGAGAGATATACGTCGTAGGCCACCAAAGCCCCTGCGCTTCCGAACAATCCAATGCCGAGAATCATCAGCAAGTACTTCAAAGCCAGCATGGTGTTGCTCCCTTCCCTCTCACTCCCGGGCGTTGCGGCGGAGGGTGACCCTGAACTCCGCCTTCGGCCGGGAATCCTGCCCGCTGAATCTCAGGCTCGCGCCTCGCTACGACTCGTTCTCGGAAAAAACTCCAACTGCGCCGACTCGCGAGATTTCTATTCGGCGGGGCTTGCCCCGCCCGGTCCGACGGGTCGCTCGACTCAACCCTCGGGCGCATAGGCCCGCGCCAATTGCGTCGGCGCATTTACGCGCCGGGCCGTCGCCGGGCGCATCAACACGAACATGGCCCGCAGCAGCAACCAGTCGAACGCCACGGCGGCAGCCGTGGCAAAGAGCGTAGTAAAGACGAGCGTTGCGAAGTTGAGCATGGCGATCATGGTGGCCTCCCGGTCTCCTAATGTCCTCGGGCATAAGGAATGGCACGCCGAACGCCACCGCAAGTGTGCTGAAAACAAGGGACTTGTCTTTTGGGCGAACGGCAGCTCCGTGTGGCGGGAAACACGCCGTGGCCAGCCAGACGCGCAGGCACACCCCAAGTTTGGCCGCGCGAGCAATCAGAGCTATTGTAGTAGTGTCAGGAAGACGACCCGGCAGGACGCCGGAGGAAGCCTGAAAGGAATAGGTACCGGAGCCTGCTTCGCTGATTTCCAGCGGCAAAGCATCTGGCCCCCAAACACCAGTCGACATGGCGCCAAACCCAGGAATGCGGATCGGCAAAATTCTCGGTATACCTATCTATCTGCATTCCACGTGGATCATCATTTTTGCCGCGAACACCTACCTTCTTAAGGAGCAATTCGCGCAGCAACCCGGCTGGCCCCCAGCTCAACAATGGAGCGTGGGTGTTCTCACCAGCCTGCTCTTCTTCGCTTGCCTCCTGTTCCACGAACTGGCCCATAGCGTGGTCGCGCAGCACTACAAAATTCGCGTTCTCTCCATCACCCTGTTCATCTTCGGTGGAGTCGCCAGCATCGAGCGCGATCCCTCCAAAGCCATCCAGGAATTCAACATCGCCATCGCCGGACCGTTGGCAAGCGGCTTCCTGGCCGGACTCTTCCTGGGCTTGTTTGTGTTTTTTCCGTCAAACGGAGCTGTGGCCGTGCTTTCTGACTGGCTCTGGAAAACGAATCTACTGCTTGCGCTTTTCAATCTTCTCCCCGGTTTTCCGCTCGATGGCGGCAGAATCTTCAGGGCCATCATCTGGGGCGCAACCAAAAATTTTTCCAAAGCCACGCGAGTCGCTGGTACTAGCGGCCGCCTGATTGCTTACGCAATGATCCTTCTCGGCGGGTTCGGAGTTTTCAAGGGCGTCGTGGTCCCCGGTCTCTGGAGCGTTTTCATCGGCTTTTTCCTCTTGAACGCCGCGCAGGAAAGTGTGGCCCAAGCCGCCATCCGTGAAACTCTGACTGGACTGCGCGCCGCCGACGTCATGAGCCACGAAGTCCCCACGGTTGGCCGCGCCATCTCCCTGGAAGACTACGGGGCCGAGGTCCTGCGCACCGGCCGCCGCTGCCACCTGGTCATCACCGATGATCGCCTTGTCGGCATGATGAACGTCCACACCCTCAACTCCGTCCCGCGCGACGAATGGGCCCACAACTCTGTCCAGGCCGTAATGATTCCCCGCGAGCGCATCCTCTGGGCCACGCCAGACGAACCCCTGCTCGGCCTCCTCGAACGCCTGCTCTCCGCCGATATCAACCAAATACCCATTGTCTCCGGCTCCGACGACGGCGCCGCCCAAATCATCGGCATGGTCTCGCGCGATTCCATCCTTCGCGTTATGCAAACCCGCTCCGAACTCGGCCCGCTCTCCGTTGGCGCAGCAAGCAAATAGCTTGTCCATCCTCCAAGCTCTTGCCAATGAACCCTGTCCTGAATCGCCGATTGCTAATCTGTTTCCGTTTCTTGATTAACTCCGGAACACGTCATGGTATAGGATGGCTGTCTAGCCCCAAGGAGGACGCGGATGGCCAAGAAGAGCAAGCTTACACAAGTAGCGTCAAGTATCGGTGGTGCATTTGGCAAAGCGGATCGCAAAGCGCGTAAAGTTGTGGAAGCCGGAGCGCTTGCCAAGGAAGAACTTCTGACGATCTCGAAGCAAGTCGGAGCCCTCAAGCGCCAACTAGAGAAGACCACCAAGCGGCTTAAGCGCGCCCTGAATTAGAATCCAAGCGCTTCCCAAATCTCCCAAGCGGCAAATCGTGCCACACCCTCGCGGCGGGCGCATCCCTGCTCCCGCACGTCTCGGCATTTCTATAAAAAAGCGCCCGCTCCTCGCCCGCCCGCGTCCAAATGCGGAAGGTCTGCCGATTGGTTTATAATGCGCCGCCTGTGGGTGGATAGCCTGAGCACGAATCAGCAAACCAAATGGAGGAAACCTAGCCATGAAATCGGCGAATGCGCGGAGATCTTTGTCGACACGGGATCCACGTCGGATCCGTTGCGGCTCGACAACCTTGCTGATTGTTTCAGCGATCTTCGTTGCCGGCCTCGCCGCGCAGACTCCCAACCACTCGGCAAACCCCGAGCCGGCCGCCACGGCGTCCTCCGAGGCCCTAGCCCACGCGTCCTCTGCCCCGAACTATGCCCTCGAAGCGCGCTTCCTCCCCGACAGCCTGAACAAACTCGTCTTCGACCTGTCCGTCACTCCGCACTGGTTCACTCTCTCTGACAAATTCTGGTACAGCTACCGCACCACCGACGGCACGAAGTACTACATCGTTGACCCCGCGAAGAAATCCAAGTCCCCCCTCTGGGACAACGCCAAAATCGCCGCCGCTCTTTCTTCGCTCACCAATTTCCCCTACGACGCGCAGCATCTCCCCATCAAGCGCCTCAAACTGGTCGACAAAGACACGCACATGCGCTTCGAGGTGGAAATCCGCAAAGACGGCGTCGTCCCCAATGAGCCCGAGAAAAAAGTCCAGGACGACGGCAGCCAGCAAGGCAACGAAAGCGAAATCAAGCAGAACGATGAAAAGCAGAACGAAGGCAAGCAAACCGAGCAGCAGGGCCAGCGCGGAGCTCGTGCCGGGCAGCTGCCAGAGCCTCCCGAGGAGCCGCGCATCCTGTCGTTCGAATACGATCTCGCCACCGGCAAAGTCACTCGTCTCGACAAGGCCGAGCCCATGCGCAAAAAACCCATGTGGGCCGCGGTTTCACCGGATGAAAAAACCGTGGTCTTCGCCCGCGGCCAAAATCTTTTCAGGATGGACGCCGACAACTACGCCAAAGCCTTGAAAAAAGCGGGCGACACCACCGTCGTCGAAACGCAACTCACCACCGACGGTGTCGAGAAATTCGGCTACGCGCGCCGCATCTTGCCCGAACAGGAAGAAGAACTAAAAAAAGAAGACAAGGGCGACACCAACAAAGCTGGCATGCGCGTTCCCGCCATCACCGTCCACTGGTCCAAAGACTCAAACAAATTCGCGGTCATGCGCGAAGACAATCGCAAAGTCCCCGACTTCTGGGTCATCCACTCTCTCGGCAATCCCCGCCCCACGCTCGAAGCCTATCCCTACCCGCTTCCCGGCGAAGACATCATGCCCGGCTCACAACTCGAAATTCTCGATGTCGCAACAAAACAACTCGTCGTCGTGCAAGCCAAAAATTTCCCTGAGCAGCAACTCCGCATCTCCGACGCGCCGCTCACCGAGCGCGATCGCGAAGAACTTCGCCAAGAACAGGAAGGCTTGCAGGAAGGCGCGCAAATGCCGGTAACGCGCGTCAGCCCGCGCTGGCTCTCCGACACTTCCGACAAACTCTACTTCACCAGCATCAACCGCGATTTTCGCAAAGTCGACGTTGGCGTCGCCGACACCGCCACCGGCGCCTCAAAAACGCTGATCGAAGAGCGCTCCAACGTCTGGCTCAGCGTCAAGCCGCTTCGCCTCATGGGTAACGGCCAGGAGCTAGTCTGGTGGTCCGAGCGCGACGGCTGGGGCCACTACTACCTGTTCGACGCCGCCGGCAAACTCAAGAATCAAATCACTTCCGGCGAGTACGTCACCGATCAAATCGTCTCGGTCGACGAAAAACTCCGCACCCTCTATTTCACCGCCAACGGCCGCGAGCACGGCGAAGATCCCTATTACACGCATCTCTATCGCGTCAACCTCGATGGCACCGGCCTGCAGCTCCTAACTCCGGGCAATTTTTCTCACGCTTTCAGCGCGCCAGACTCCGGCAAATATTTTGCAGACACCTATTCCCGCGTCGACACAGCTCCCAAATCCATCCTCATCGAAGCGCAAGGCGCGCAGCTTCTCGACCTAGAAACCACGGACGTCTCCCAATTGCTCGACGCCGGCTTCAAATTTCCCGAAGTCTTCAAAGTCAAAGCGGAAGACGGCATCACCGATCTATACGGCGTCATGCACAAGCCCTTTGACTTCGATCCCACCCGGAAATATCCGCTCATCGAGTTTGTCTATCCCGGCCCGCAAACCGAGCAAGTGAACAAAACCTTCTCCCCCAAGAGTCCCAACGTCCCGCTCTCCCAGCTCGGTTTCATCGTCATCGAAGTGGGCGCCCGCGGCGGGAGTCCGCAGCGGAATAAATGGTATGACAGTTATGGCTACGGCAATCTCCGCGACTACGGCCTAGCCGACAAAAGAGCTGCCGCCGAGCGCCTAGCCGCTATGCATCCCTACATCGACCTCTCCCGTGTAGGCATGTGGGGCCACTCCGGCGGCGGCTTCATGACCGCCGCAGCCCTATTGCAATATCCCGACTTCTACAAAGCCGGCTGGTCCGAATCCGGCAATCACGACAACAACGTCTACAACCGCGACTGGAGCGAGAAATACCACGGCGTCCGCGAAGAAGCGCAAAAAGACGGCACAGAAAAATTCCTCTACGAAATCGACAAAAATTCCGACCTCGCCAAAAACCTAAAAGGCCATCTCATGCTCACCACGGGCGACATGGACGAAAACGTGAGCATGGTCAACACCATGCACCTCGCCAACGCCCTCATCAAAGCCGACAAGCGCTTCGAAATCCAAATCTACCCCGGCATGCGCCATTCCTACATGCCCATCACCAGCTACGTCGACATGGCCCGCGGCGATTTCTTCGCCCACTGGCTCCTCGGTTCCTACGACACTCGCGCGGACATCCTCGAACTCCAAAACCAAAAGCAAGCCACCGCTAGCAAAAAATTCAAGGAGTAGCCTTGGCCTTTCTGAATTATTCTTAGCACTGATTTCTTTAGCATAAAATTTGCTAAGGCCTTGGACTTCTGCGGGTCGCATTTACTTCCGTGGCCGAGTCGGCATCGAGGATTTTCTCTGGGCCGCCGCCGTGGGCGGGATCGCTTCCGTCATCGGTGAACTCCTTCTCAAAGAACGGCTCGCCACAATGCGAAGCCAACCCCGCAAACGCCACTACGCTCCGTTCGTCGTCGTTGTCGTGATCTTCACCTCCTCGAGTTTTGGCATTCGAACAAAAACCATATACAGCACCGTCATCGCCTTCTCCGTTCGCGCTGTAGTGATCGCTTTGCTGCGCAGCGACCTTGTGCCATCGATGCTCGTTGGCGCTCTGAGTTTACTGCCCTATATTTCTTCCTGTTTCTCTGTCTTCTCTTCCTCTATCCCGGCTTCGTTCATCGCTTCTACAACATTCCCAGTCTCCTGGGAATCTACATCCTCGGAGTCCCTATCGAGGAGCTTCTCTTCGCCTCAACCGGAATTCCGGATCGACCCGATTTACCAGGAAGAGGAGGTTTGGGGTAGCGCGCTGTAGGGGAAAATGATTTAATTCCGAGTGATTGAGAGCCGCAGAGTGAGAAAACTGCCAAAGCAAATGAAGAAATACAAATTCAAGGCGAAAATTGAAGCAGGCGATGGCGGAGGGGCTTATGTGCTTTTTCCGTATGATACCGGGAAGGAATTCGCCACCAAAGGAAGGGTCCCTGTAAAGGCGACTTTCAACGGTCTACCCTATACGGGTTCACTTATCAAGTACGGCCATGCCCTTCACAGTCTAGGGATACCTAAAGCCATACGTGAGCAAACTGGGAAAGGCCCGAGCGATACCATTGAAGTTGTTGTTTGGAAAGATGAAGAGGTAAGAACCATCGAAGTGCCTGCGCAATTTGAAAAGTTGATCAAGAAAGAAGGGCTGCTTCCAGTTTTCGAAAAACTGAGTTACACCCACCGCAAGGAGTACTGCCGCTGGATTACCGACGCCAAGAAGGAAGAAACACGATTGAAGAGATTAGGGAAAGCCATTGAAATGCTCAAGAAGGGGGTAAGCACCCCTGGGTAGAACAAAACACGCGCATTCTCGGGTGTTGGCCTGGATCACGGACCACCCGGAAGTAATCCGAATTACTTGCTGTTTGTCGATACGCCCGGAATGTGCCGGGCGGGAACGGCGCTTTAACGCGTAGCGCGTCGTTCAGCACTTCGCCAACAGTCAGTTCCCGCAATCGCCGGGTGAGATCACCTCAGGGCTCCTTACTCGCAATGTACAGATACCTCAGCAGGCGCTTTTCGCTCGTCAAGAGTTGTACACAGGACAGGAACCGTTGCAGGCCCTCGAAGTTGATGTTGCCTTCCACTCCGACCAGTTCCTCTTTCCTTTTCTCCCGTGCATGAAGCCAGCGCCGCGCGATCCGGGCCGCGCAGTCGGTTGTGTCGGTTACGCGGATCTGGCAAAACCCTGCTCGCGCAATGAGTCCTTCATTCTCTCCGGGCGGGCTGTACACGTAAAAGCCGATTGAGCTGCGCGTGGCGATTTCTTCGTGGGAAAGCATTCCGCCGACTACTAGAGCGTCACTGAACAGCATCCGTCCGCCCGGCTTCAGTACGCGAAAGATCTCACCCAAGACCTCGGGCCGCCCTGGAAGATGGCACAAAACGTCATTCGAAAACACGGCATCAAAGGTCTTGTCGTCGAAGGGGAGATTCTTCGAAACGTCGCACTGCTCGAAATGCGCCCGTGAAGCGAGACCTCTTGCCAGCGCAAGTCGGTTCGCATTGCGAACTCCGGCTGCATTAATGTCCAACCCTACGAGGCGGCAGCCGACTTTTTCCGCAAGGTGCAGCGCATATCCCCCCGAACCGCACCCAACTTCCAAAACGGACGAATTGAGTCTCAGGTCAAGCAGTTGGGGGATTTCGTTGGACTCTTCAGTTGTGACCCAGCTTGTTTGCCCAAGGTCCTCCCCATAGGTCTCGATGCGCACCAGTCGGTAACCGTCCGACTCATAGTTCCCGTACGCACTGTCGTAGAGATCCACTTTCTGGGACACGCTAAAGATTCTCCTCGACGTACTTCTCCCGGCCTGTATATCAACTGACGACGAGCACACTAGCAGCCTGCTTCGGTGTTTTCAAAGGCTATGTAAACCGAAGTGGCCTGCTTTATCCGATCGGAATCTGATGACACCGGGCCGACTAGTCGGTAAGCCGGAGAGTTGGTCCACCTGATCACCTTGGCCATGCTGCCTGGATCAAACGGCAAGCCGGAAGTAATCCCGGCAGACCCGATTCGCGCCATTACTTTTCGGGTTTGTACCATCCGCACACTATCCTGCCAACCCCCTCCAGAACGGGACTTGATTGAAAATTCGCAGAGTTGGGCAGCACCGAATATGCCGCTGCGATGACATGCTTGTCCAAAGTCTCGAAATACAGTTCGTGCCCGCCCCGCGACCATTTCGGATTCGTGCCGCCGGCATTCGAAATCTGCCACCTTGCCGCCTCTGTCCGGAAACGCCCGCACGTAAACCTGAGGTGTTCCCGACTCGAATGACGTATAGGCCAGCCATTGCCCGTCCGGAGAGAACGCCGGGTTTACTCGCGGAGGCCGGCGCTTAACGCTCTAACCAACTGAGCTACTGAGCGAAATCCATTTTAGATTCTTCCGTCTTATCAGATTTATGTTGACAAGATGCAAGGACGGCAATATATAGCCATTATTATAGGTCGGTCCCTTACCGCATACCGCGAAAATAAAAGGGTGTTAGTGTGTCCGGCGCGCTCGGATCTACATGTAATGGATTTTTATCTCTGCGGCAGTCCAAATCGCGGTCTAGGTCAGGTCATCTATGAAAGTTTGAATCAAAATATGGCGGCGCATAGTTGAGAGAATTCCTAACGTTTGTGTTGAGCTAAGATAAATTTCACAAACTACTGTCTTTAGCGCTCTGGAAAAAGATTGGAAGAGGATTTGCTGGCAGGAAGTTAAGGTCGTTAAGGTCAAGGTTGCGAGTTGGCCAGGCAATCTATGGCGGAGCCTCTAAGTTTCACCGCAAAAATTTACAAGACTCTTTCTGCGTCCCGGCGTACGTCCCTGTCCCCGTTCGAGTGGTTCCTACAGGAGGTGTCATAATGTCAGCTAAGGGATTCATTTTGTCACTTGTAGCATGTCTCTCTTTGTTTGTTGCAACTCCCGCGGCGATTAACGGGCAAGCGGCCAACGCCGGGAGCGTGGCTGGGCTGGTCACAGACTCTTCGGGCGGCGCTGTCATCGCCGCCACTATCACACTCGTCGATAAAGCCACGAACACCCCCCGCGCAACTGAATCGAACGAGGCGGGACGCTATTTGTTTGCAAACGTGCCTCCCGGCGAATACCAAATCACCGCGAATAAAACTGGTTTTCGCTTGTCGAAGCTTAGCGAAATCAGCGTCACCGTGGGGACGCCACTGACCGTCGATTTCAAGCTGGAAGTCGGTTCGGTTGCCGAAACGGTCGAGGTCAGCGCCG
>Ga0207132_1018_pt1 | contig 33874 bp, 27 predicted proteins | sample Alteio_BWMinHeat_14_FD_153554 | JGI IMG/M metagenome (GOLD analysis project Ga0207132, IMG submission 153554) | Enriched cells from forest soil in Barre Woods Harvard Forest LTER site, Petersham, Massachusetts, United States -... | ecosystem: Environmental > Terrestrial > Soil > Temperate forest >...
CGCCATCCTGAATGAAGCAGCAGCAAAAGTGATGGGTTTTAAAGATCCTGTTGGACGACGCATAAGATTTGATGGTACCAACTATAACATCATAGGCGTTGTAAAAAATATGGTCACACAATCACCTTACGAAGCAGCTTATCCTTCAGTATTCTTTAGCGGAGGTTATCTGGGAACTATTACAATCCGTGTGAACCCCAACCTCCCGTTGAATACTTCGCTGGCGAAGATGGCTGAAGTTTTCAGGAAGTATAATCCTTCCAGCCCCTTTGTATTCAGTTTCAACGACGAGGATTATGGCAAGAAATTCCTGAACGAGGAACGGATCGGAAAGCTAACCACTTCGTTCTCACTGATCGCTGTTCTTATTTCCTGTCTGGGGTTATTTGGACTTGCTTCCTTCCTTACGGAACAGCGCGCCAGGGAAATCGGTTTGCGCAAAGTGCTGGGTGCTTCTGTTCCAGGCATTTTCCACCTGGTATCGAAAGAATTTCTCCTGCTGGTTTTGTATTCCTGTCTGGTCGCAACCGCTTTATCCTGGTATTTGCTTCACAGGTGGCTGGCCCAATATGATTACCATACCGGCATTGCATGGTGGATCTTTTTAGCGGCTACCCTGGGGGCTTTACTTATAACGTTGCTGACGGTAGGCTATCAATCCATCAGGTTGGCGATGATGTCTCCCATAAAGAGTTTAAAAACAGAATGAATTTTTCTGTTAAACTCCTTCATAAACAACGGCCGCACCCTGCCCGACTCCGACACACATAGTAGCGAGACCATATTTTGTGCCGCGTCTTTTCATTTCGTGTAGTAAAGTAGTGGAAATGCGCACACCACTGCAACCAAGCGGATGACCGAGGGCAATCGATCCGCCGTTCACATTAATTTTTTGCAGATCAAGACCCAGGTCATGAATACAGGCGATAGCCTGTGAGGCAAACGCTTCATTGAGTTCTATAAGACCCATATCCTCCAATGTCAAACCTGCACGGTAAATAGCTTTTTGAGTAGCGGGGACAGGACCAAGCCCCATGATGGCAGGATCCACTCCGGCAACTCCCATTGAAACAACGGTCGCAATTGGCTGAAGATTATAATTTTTTACGGCTTCTTCGCTGGCCAGCAACATGGCAGCAGCGCCATCATTGATTCCCGCTGAATTTCCTGCTGTCACTGTACCATCCTTTGTAAATGCCGGTTTAAGTCTGGAAAGCTTTTCCATAGATGTCTCTCTCGGATGCTCATCTTTTGTAACCCAGCTTACAAGCTGATCCTGCATGAGTTCCACTGCAACAATTTCGTCGTTCCATTTTTCTGCAGTCAGTGCGGCAAAATATTTCGTCTGAGATTCCAGGGCGAATTCATCCTGCGCCATACGCGAAATTTTCCATCGCTGTGCTACATTTTCTGCGGTTTCACCCATTGAAAAAGGATAGTATTGATCCGTAAGTTTTTTATTTGGAAAACGCCACCCGATGGTAGTATCTACCATTTCCAGTTTACGGCTATAGGCAGAAACAGGTTTGGCCATTACGAATGGAGCGCGTGACATACTCTCCACACCTGCAGCTATATACAAATCTCCTTCACCACACATGATTGCCCGTGAAGCATCCATGATGGCCTGAAGACCGGAAGCACAGAGTCTGTTTACTGTAGTTCCCGCAACTGAAACAGGTAAACCCACCAGCAAAGCCGCCATTCGTGCCACATTACGATTATCCTCACCGGCCTGATTTGCGTCTCCCGCAACCAGGTCTTCAATAGCTTCAGGATCGATGGATTCGTTGCGTACAAGAAGAGCACGAACTACATATGCAAGGAGATCATCCGGGCGAACTGCTGCCAGCGCGCCTCCGTATTTACCGATTGGGGTCCGGACTGCGTCGATTACATAGACTTTTTTCATTTTTTCAGATAAGGGCGTAAAGATAAGCTTAAGGCCTAAGGCTTAAGGCTTAAGGCCTTTTTAATTATTGATTGTTAATTATTGATTATTAATTCTTAAACCTATTAAAATCACAATCCCCACTATAGCATTTCCTTCAAACTTTACCTTTAGCCTCGTGCCTTTCGCTTTACGCCTTAAGTCTTAAGCCTTACCTTTGCCAGTTCATGAAAACAGACAAAACAAATATCCGGACGCTTTCGCGGTCGGAGATTGCAGAATATTTTGAAGATCTGGGTGAACCTAAATTCAGGGCTGGGCAGGTTTATGAGTGGATCTGGCAAAAGCATGCTTTTAAGTTCGAGGATATGACTAACCTCAGCAAAGAACTTCGAGCCAAACTCGCTAAAGATTTTTCCTTTCCGGCCCTCAGGATAGATACAACACAATATAGTGCGGACGGAACGGTGAAAACAAGGTTCAAAACCTTCGACAATCACTTTGTGGAGGGTGTGCTTATTCCTACTGATGAACGCAGAACTGCCTGCGTTTCTTCCCAGATCGGTTGTTCCCTGAGTTGCAAGTTTTGCGCGACGGGTTATATGGAAAGGGAAAGGAATCTCGATTTCGATGAGATCTATGACCAGGTTGTAATGATCAACCAGCAGGCTGAAAAGACCTACGACAAAAGACTCAGTAATATTGTATTCATGGGTATGGGTGAACCCCTGCTCAATTATAAAAATGTGCTGAAAGCGATTGACAGGATCAGCTCCGCAGAAGGTCTGGGTATGAGCCCCCGGAGAATCACTGTTTCCACCGCCGGCGTTGCAAAAATGATCCGCCAGCTGGGAGATGATAAAGTAAAATTTAAACTGGCGCTTTCACTGCATGCGGCCAACGATGCAAAACGCCATGAGATCATGCCCATAAACGACACGAATAATATTCGTTCTCTGATCGATGCACTTAATTATTTCTACAAAGAAACAGGCAATGAAATTACTTTTGAATACATCCTGTTTCAGGATTTCAATGACAGTCTGAAGGATGCTGATGAACTGATAAAAATCTATCGGCAGGTACCAGCCGATCTGGTCAACATCATCGAATATAATCCGATTGAAAATGCGATCTTCTCCAAACCTGAAGAATCTGTAGTGAATATCTTTATGAAGCACCTTGAAAAAAATAAAGTCAATGCGAGACTTCGCAGAAGCCGCGGCAAAGATATCGACGCAGCCTGCGGGCAACTGGCTAATAAAAATGCTTCACCTCAAATGCCATGAAACGCAAAACAGATAATTTCAGTAAATTCTTCAACCGCAAACGGACAAGTGCTGTAAAAGAAGAAATACGTCAGGAAAAAAAACTTGTAAAAAAAGAAAGGAGAGAAGCAGTTGACCGGCATTTTGAAGAGAAAAGAAATAAACGTGCTGTTTCGACATCTTTACATACTGCGCCAGGAAAGGAACAAAAAGCCGGTGGATCAGGTGCAAAAATTCCTATCAATAAAACTGCTGTTCTTCCAAACAATAAAAAATCTGCTGCTGTTTCAAACGATAAAAGACCTTCCTCTTCACAAAATGATATTGTTGCTGATAATAACAGAGCTTCGATTCCTCAAAATAATGCAACCACACTTCCTTTGAATAAGTATGTAGCACATGCGGGTGTAAGTTCAAGACGGGCATCGGCTATCCTGGTTAAAGAAGGTAAAGTGACAGTAAATGGAATTGTTGTTACAGATCCGGGAACAAAAGTTTTGTATACCGATACCGTTAAAGTGAATGGGAAAAAAGTAACAGTTTCGAGTCATTTCGTGTACATCCTGCTGAATAAGCCAAAGGATTTTCTTACAACGACAACTGATCCACAGGGAAGAAAAACAGTTCAGCAATTGATCAGCAAAGCCACAGAAGAGAGAGTCTATCCCATCGGACGCCTGGACAGAAACACTTCGGGTGTTTTATTATTTACCAATGACGGGGATCTTGCTCAGAAATTGTCTCATCCGAAAAATGAGATGAAGAAAGTCTATCATGTAGGATTGGATAAGCCGCTTACCAAACAGCATTTTGAAAAAATCATGGAAGGGATAGAATTAGAAGACGGTCTGGCAAAAGTTGATGAAATGGCTTATGCAGATCCAAAAGATAAAACACAGATCGGTTTGGAAATTCATAGTGGTAAAAACCGAATCGTTCGCCGCATTTTTGCTGCATTGGGATATGACGTCAAAACGCTGGACCGCGTCATGTACGCCGGTCTTACGAAAAAAAATGTACAGAGAGGTAACTGGCGTTTTCTTACCGAAAAGGAAATACGCGCATTGAAATACCTAAAATCTTAAGCCGAAGGCTTAAAGCTTAAGGCCTAAAGCTTAACGCCCAAAGCTTAAAGCCGAAAGCTTAACGCCGAAAACTTATTGAGAAAATGATCTAACCTGATCAAAAACCTACGGTCAACTGTTCCCGCATGTGCGGGATCAACCGTCAACCGCCAACCATATGAAATTACCGGAAATATTACTTGAAACTGATGAATTCATTGCTCTTAATAAACCTGCCGGTTTGTTGAGTGTACCTGACCGAACGCAGTCAGCTCCTTCTCTCAAAGATTTACTTACAGAAAAATACCAGCAAATTTTTACTGTTCATCGCCTTGACCGCGAAACCAGTGGTGTGATCGTATTTGCTAAAACTGCCGAAGCACATCAGTACCTCTCAGTTATTTTCCAGGAACGGCAGGTGGAAAAAACATATTTCGGAATCGTATGGGGAGTTCCGGCAAATTCCTCCGGAATCATTGAATTACCGATCCAGGAGCATCCGGCAAAAAACGGCTCGATGATCGTTCACCGTAAAGGCAAAGCGGCTACTACAGGTTATGAAGTAATAGAAAATTTCGGCAAATATGCATTTCTAAAATTTGATCTTCTCACTGGTCGTACTCACCAGATAAGGGTTCATATGAAAGAAACAGGCCACCCTATTTTGTGCGACCCATTATACGGCGATGGTAAACCTGTATTTGTATCTGCTCTTAAAAGAAACTACAAACATTCTGGCTTTGATGAAGAGAAGCCCATTCTGAGCAGGCTCGCACTGCACTCGGCTAAACTTTCCTTTACAGATTTGACTGGGAAAAAAATTGCCATTGAAGCTGAAATGCCAAAAGATTTACGTGCATTGCTAAGTCAGATGAGGAAAGCAAGTATGGGAGTGTGAGAGTACTTTGCCCGCCGAATCCCGTACTTGCGGGAGAAGGCGGGTGGGAGTATGGGAGGGAAGTATAAGAGTATAAGAGTATGAGAGTATAAGAGTGAAGTGTTAAATTAAAAAATCGTAATTCATAACAAAAAAGCCCTAAGCTTAAGCTTAAGGCCTTTTCAAAATTTAAGTAAAGAGATTACTCTTTACTTTATTAAATATTCGGTTGCGGGGTATATCTTAAATATGGTTTAACAACTTTAACACCTTTTGGAAATTTCTTGATCGCATCTTCAGTTGAAATAGCCGGAACAACAATCACATCTTCACCTTCTTTCCAGTCAACCGGCGTTGCCACACTGTAGTTCGCTGTCAACTGCAGGGAATCTACTACGCGCAAAACTTCTACAAAATTTCTCCCTGTTGATGCAGGATAGGTGATGATTAGTTTTACGGTTTTATCAGGACCGATAACTACAAGCGAACGAACGGTCGCAGTTGCTGAAGCATTCGGATGAATGAAATCATATAGCGTGCTAACCTTTCTGTCATCATCAGAAATGATGGGGAAGTCAACATTTACGTGTTGAGTTTCGTTGATATCATTGATCCATCCATGATGACGGTCTAACGTATCTACACTTAGTGCAAGCACTTTTACATTTCGTTTGGCAAATTCATCTTTCAGGGCTGCGGTTTTTCCAAGTTCTGTTGTACAGACAGGTGTATAATCGGCAGGGTGCGAAAACAAAATACCCCATGAATTACCAAGAAAATCATAAAAGTCAATTTCGCCAATGGATGTTTTGGCTTTGAAGTTGGGAGCAGTATCCCCTAAACGTAAACTCATTGTTATACATTTTAAATTAGAAAAATCAATAAGAAGGATTACAAATATATTCATTCTCTATTAACTAAGTAGACTTTTAATAAATTTTCACGGTTTCTGTCCTAAGATGCTGATTTACAATGCCAAATTTTGATTTACAGATGTTCTTCAGCCCAATAAAAAGACGGTGCCGAAACCTTTTATTTTAAGACGGGTTGGATGGTAATTTTTATATTTATCCGATGGAATGGTTTAACAGCAGTATAGCGCCGCTTAAAGATCTGCTCGCTTTTTTATATAAAAAATCGAAGACTAACGACGTAAATAAAAAACAGGTTATTATTGAACTGCGCGATAACCTGAATGTGTTTAAAAATGGTTTCATCAACCAGTCACCTTACGATATGATGATCGATCTCTTATCCCGTGATGCTATTCAGTCGGCCATCAAAGAAAATTTCTCCTTTAAAAAACTACGTACAGGAATTATCCAGGCTTCGATTATTTATGATGAGAGAAATAAAAAATATGCGGGATGGACCGCAGAAAAGCTGGTAGATAAAATAGATGAGAAGATTGTGGAACTAAAGAATATCAAAAAAATGAACCACGACTCTGTAAAAGACGTACGAAATAATATTTCTCTCATGATGAGCAATCTTTATTTCCGCATGAAGCTGCTCGCTGATTTTATACAGTCCAAGTAAAAAGAGTATTGTTCCTTTTGAAATTCATTTAAGCTTGGAAATCTTTTTCCTTTAAATCCGTGAAGGAAGAGTATAGTTCCCGGTTTTTGAATCGTTTCACTTTAGCAACTTAAAAGCATGTGTCCATTGATTCCTCAGGAATCCCGGGATACACCAAAGGACTGAGAGAGGTTCGATGGCGCGGGCCGATTCCACAAAACCCATATCCTCCGTTTCCCATCCGAAGAGATCTAATATTTTGGTTACCTCCTTCTTCGCCGATTCATCATTACCACAAATAAACATGGTCGGTTTTCCTTCTTTGAATACAGGTTTATACATGAGGTCGGACCCAACGCTATTAAATGCCTTCACAAATTTTGCTTTGGGAACCAGCATTTGCAAATCCTCCATGAGCGATCTGCTGAAGGATGTGGTAAGTTTCAGTACACCTTTTTCCGGTGGCGCCGGTGCAGAAGGATTTGTAATATCAATGATAATCTTACTTTCCAGATTTTTTGATCCGGCTGCTTCCACAACTTTAAAAACGGCATGACCGGCCACTGCGAGGACCAATATTTCGCCGAATTCTGCGGCTTCTTCAAAAGTTCCGGTTTTTGCACCAGGGTTTTCTGTTTTCCATGTTTTTACAACATCTTTTAATGGATCGCGGCTCCCAAGTTTAACTTCATATCCTTCTGAAAGAAATGCAGTTCCGAGGATTTGTCCAACTTCCCCTGATCCGATAATTCCTATTTTCATTTAAATACCTTTTTTCAATAATTCAATTTTAATACCAGAATCGTTGGCCGTTGGCGGGCAAAGCACTCTCACACTCTCACACCCTCACACTTGCTTAAGCTTATCCTCCTGATGTTTCCATAACTCCCAAAATATCCGGCTCCTGTCTTTTAATTCTTCAAAACTGCCTTCATCAGCAATGTGACCATCCTTCAGGACGTACACATAATCGAAATTACTTAGCAGATATAAACGGTGCAGGCTTGAAACGACGGCTTTGTCTTTACACTCTTCAAACAATTTCTTATATATCAGCACTTCTGTTTTGGGATCCACGCTACTGGTGGGTTCATCCAGCAAAATGATTTCACTGCTTCGGGCTGCCAATATTCCACGGGCAAGTGCCAGTCTTTGTTTCTGTCCGCCGGATAAGTTGACGCCTTTTTCCAAAATATTGGATTGAAGTCCATGAGGGAGTTGTTTCAAAACTTCAGTGAAATGCGCGGTATCACAAACTTCCAGTATTTCCTTTTCCCCGAAAGGAAGGCCCAGTGTAATATTATGTTCAATTGTATTTTCAAAAATCTCCGGTTCCTGCGGAAATAGAGTAACAGAATCCGCTATGCCCGTTATATCGATTTTCATATCATCCACTTTTATTTCAGCGCCGGGCTGAGCATCATATAATCCTCTTAACAGGGCAAGCAATGTAGTCTTCCCCGAGCCACTTTCTCCGATCAAAGCAATACGTTTTCCTTTTTCGATCTGAATATGAATATCATGCAGGGATTGCGCTTTTTCACTGGAAGAAAATCTTTCTTTATGAGAAAAATTTAAATTGTTTATAGAAATGGTTTGCCAGCGTTCCGGTAATTCAGGAGCGGCATCGGGAAGGTGTTGTTTTTTATACGCTTCGGAAATAAACCTGGAGGTCTGAACATTAGTATCGAATTGAACAATCTGTGTATACTGCCATGCAATATCATGAAATACACTTGTAAACTGATTCACGAAACCCAAAAGAGCTACAAGATTTCCTACCATGAAAATTTTTCCGGTTTCCAGGTGCTGGTATACATAACCTACTACGGTAATCACATATATCAGAGCCACCAGTGTATCTGCGATAAACCATTTCCATTCATTGATGCGTACCGTACGCATGAAAGGCAGGAAAATATCTTTCACTTTGCCCATCAGACCATTTTCCATTCTTTTTTCCAGCCTGAGTGTAATGACCGTATTAATATTTGAAAGGCTGTCGAACAGGGTACTCGAAACAATATGTTCTTTTTCATTCGTTTCGTCAACGGCTTTTACAAAGGGTTTGTCAAATTTGAAAATCACCCACACTGTGAGAATGCCGATGGCAACGCCGATGCCGCCGAATAATGGTGAGAAAATCAGCATGGCGATAAAAGATGAGAAGAATTTTGTCAGTGCATAGAGGTACATAAAACCATTCTGAAAAAATTCCTTCAGCGCCTCATAAGCTTTTCGGATTCGGTTGATGGTAGAACCGCTGTGATGATCCTGATGCCATTTTACCGGAAGATGGAGTGTCTGGTGATACAATTCATGTAAAAAATTCCTGCTTAAGTTAAATGCAAGTCGTCGTTCCATTACGCGAGCCGGTCCGTGAAATCCCCATTCCGTTAATTTCAATATCATATAGGCCAGTGCATATATCCAGGCAAAATGAAGAAGGCCTTCACCTTTTTTCTGCAATGCGTTAATAAACCAACCATATAATAAAGGGTATAAAGCGAATACGCCACCGGCCAGTATGAAAAGTGTGTATACAATTACATATTGTTTCTTTTCATGCCTTGCATATTGCCAGGCCGTTTTCATCAGTGATATGTAGGGATTCGCCATTTTCTGATAGGAATAAGGCTCGTATATATTAATTCCGCAAAAGAATGAATTGTTATTACTGTTCAAACTTAAGAAAAAGCTTTAGGCTTTAAGCTTTAGGCTTTAGGCTTTTATGTTACTTTTACTTAATGGTAAATCCCAATCTGAATGCGGATAAAAATCTGACCGGAACTCCGGATAAAGAATTTGAGAACAGCATTCGTCCTGCGGTTATAAGAGACTTTTCCGGGCAGCCACAACTCATAGAAAATCTTCTGATCTTTATCAAGGCTGCCAAGCAAAGAGGGGAGGCTCTTGATCATATTTTATTCCACGGTCCTCCGGGTCTTGGTAAGACGACCCTCAGCAGGATAGTTGCCAATGAACTCGGCGTGCAGATAAAAGAGACCTCGGGTCCCGTTATTGAAAAACCAGGTGATCTTGCAGGTCTGCTTACCAACCTGGAACCTAATGATGTTTTGTTCATCGATGAAATTCACCGCCTCAGTACGGTGGTGGAAGAATATCTCTATTCAGCGATGGAAGATTACCGGCTGGACATCATGATCGATACTGGTCCCAATGCGCGCAGCATACAACTCAGCCTCAATCCATTTACGCTAATCGGTGCTACTACCCGCAGCGGATTGCTGACAGCCCCCCTGTTATCGCGATTTGGTATCAAATCCCGGCTTGAATACTACGATCATATTACACTTCAGAAAATTATTTCAAGGTCTGCTTCCATACTGGAAACAAAAATTACTTCGGATGCTGCACAGGAAATATCAAGGCGAAGCCGTGGAACTCCCCGCATCGCAAATGGTTTGCTAAGAAGGGTTCGTGATTTTGCCCAGGTACTTGGCAACGGGGTGATCGATATGGGAATTACCAAACACGCGCTGCGCGCACTGCATGTGGATGAACATGGCCTGGATGAAATGGATAACAGGATTCTTTCCACCATCATTGAAAAATTCAAGGGCGGACCGGTCGGACTCAACACCATTTCAACTGCTGTTGGCGAAGAAGCCGGGACGATTGAAGACGTGTATGAGCCATTTCTTATTCAGGAAGGTTTTCTAATGCGCACCCCGCGAGGGCGCGAAGCCACGCCAAAAGCCTATCAGCATCTGGGAAGGAAACCTGCATCTGAAGGCGGACAGACATTATTTTGAAGAGGCGCAACGTGTGATTTGAAATTTTATTTATTTTATGAAAGCTCTTTCTGGTTTTTTTGAAACATTGATATTGCTTGGTTCTTTGCAGGGATTAATTATCTCCGTTGTACTTTTCCTGTCCAAAAATTCAAGACAAAGCAACCGCATTCTGGCAGTACTGATTTTTCTGATGTCGCTCGCCTGTTTCAATTTGTATATGACTGGCTCAACATGGTACAGTCATTCTCCCATTATAATTTTCCTTTCCAATTTCATTCCCATGATCATCATCATGCCCGTGGGACCTCTTATTTATTTTTATGTCCGTTCATTCAGCGATCCTGCTTTCAAATTCAATAAGAAATACCGCATTCATTTCTATCCGGTAGTGATTGACCTGGTTCCATATCTTACTGCCCTTTTTTATGTTGCAGGTCTGATATTTAAATTTCTTCCTAAAAATGATGCGCCTTGGGGACTTTTTATAGATCAATACGACGTGTATTCTGATATACCACGCTGGTTATCTGTCAGTATCTATTTATGGGTTGCATATAAATACCTGAAACAACATTCCCAGTCAATTCCCTGGTTAAAACAGTTTTTACGAATGTTCACCGCTTTCCAGGTAATCTGGCTTTGTTACCTGATTCCTTATGTGATTCCGAGATTTTCAAACAGGCTTTTGGATTTTTTCGACTGGTACCCTGTATATCTCCCTATGACTATTTTAATTTATTGGCTGGGCATCAAGGGCTACATCGTATCACAGGCTCAAAATGAAAATCACAGGAACCGGAAATCTTCTCCATTAGACAGACAATTGAGTGAGGCCCTGGTTGAACGTCTGAAGAAAGTCATGGAAGAAGAAAAACCATGGATGGACCCTGCGCTTAACCTTTCCATGTTGTCAACTCATACAGGGATACCGGCCAAAACGATTTCTGCTGTACTCAACCAGCACCTGAATAAAAGTTTTAATGAATTCATTAACTCTTACAGAATTGCTGCCATAAAGTCAAGACTTCTTTCATCCACCAATAAAAACCTTACCATTGCGGGTCTTGCCTATGAGTGTGGATTTAACTCCCAACCCACTTTTCAGCGCGCCTTCAAAAACATTCAGGGCGAAAGTCCGAGTGAATTCCTTTTAAAAAACATAGATTCTGTTAAAGAGCCGGTTTAATTGTTATCAAATCCGGATTTGAATAGGCGAGGTTCCATAAAACCTCAATCTTGCGCCTGTTATAAAAAATCCCCATGAAGAGAATATTCTTTTTTTGTGTGATCCTGTTGAGCATTCGCTCAGTTTATGCTCAGGACAATAAGTCAGCCGATTTTACCGGTAATTATCGGGTCGAATATTACCCGGATAGAAAACTGAATATTTACCGGGAGAATAAGAATCTAATGCTGGAGATCGTTGGTCAGGGTAAAACAGGACTCACTCCATTAACCGGAAATACATTTTCTGTAAACGGACTCCCACATTCTACTTTAGAATTTATTCAGGACAGCCATGGCAGAACGATAAAATTCAAATTAATTCTGAAAGTTCCGGGTACAGAATGGAATAAAATTTCAATAGATAGCACGAGTTTAAACTCCTCTCCCGAAAATTTGCAAATGTATGAAGGCAGGTATGCCCAAAAAGGAACCGGATATCAGGTAATCGATATAAAGACAAATTCTGGTCATCTTACAAGTCAAATTCCAGGTGAGACAATCCTGGACTACTATCCGCTGGGCCAAAATAAATTCATTTTTAAAAAAGATGATTTCAGTTCAGTATATGAATTCTTGCAGGACAAAAAAGGGCAAATCAATCGTATCCATTCAACTGAATCAGGACCGATAGTTTGTTCGAAAATTACAGACAAGACAACCACTGCCTCTTCTACCAAGCACAATTTTACTCTGCGCAAAGATTTTACCGAGGCGGATACATTAAGGGGCAGCCTATCGCTTTTGCGAACCTGCTATGATGTTTTGTTTTACGATTTGGATGTAAAAGTGGATCCTGATACAAAATCCATCCAGGGTAATACTATCATTCGGTTCAGGTCAGTAAATGAATTTAAACTTTTTCAGATTGATCTTTTCGCGAACATGAAAATTGAAAAGATTGTTTTCCACGATACGATGCTTAGTTATACCCGAAAAGGTGATGCGGTTTTTGTTCAGTTTCCTGAAATGATAAAACAAGGCACAAATGATGAAATTCAAATCTACTATTCAGGAATTCCACAAGTTCCTGACCTCACTTCATTATCCGGTGGATTTATCTGGACGCATGATAAGAATGGAAAACCCTGGATAGAGACAGTTGTCCAGGGTTCCGGGGCGAGCCTCTGGTGGCCCTGCAAGGATCACTTGTCTGATAAACCGGACAGCATGCATATCACAGCAACCGTACCAGCAGGATTAACTGTTATTTCTAATGGAAGGCTGATTGGTAAAACAGATCTTTCAGATAAACTGGTAAAATTTCAATGGGCCGTAGGTTATCCAATGAATAACTATAGTGCGGTTCTTTATATTGGAGATTACGTTCATTTTTCAGATCAGTTTGTAAGTGCCATACAAAGTTTTCCGTTGAATTACTATTGTTTGTCATACAATTTGGATTTAGACAAACAGTTTGTTCAACAAGTAAAACCTCTTATGACCCTTTATGAAAAAGATTTCGGTCCCTACCCATTTCCCCGCGATGGATACGCGCTGGTTGAATCCCCATATGGTATGGAACATCAAAGTGCTGTAAGCGCAGGCACATTCAATAACCTTTATGATGGCAAACCGGTAGATTCTATAGCTCACGTCATTGAGATCTGGCATGAAACAGCCCATGAGTGGTGGGGAAATTCTGTGACCTGCAATGATATGGCTGACTTCTGGATACACGAATCATTTGCCAGTTATGCAGAAGTATTATGTTATGAAAACTTTTTTGGCCCTGCTGCTGCCGAAGAATATTTGAAAAAACAGGATCCTGGGAATAAAGAACCCATTATTGGTTTTTATGATGTAAATGATTTTCACATGGGCGATATGTATTCCAAGGGCATGCGAATGATCGCCAGTCTGCGTCAATCCATCAATAATGACTCACTTTTTTTCTCTCTGCTGAAAGGTATCCAGTCAAAATATAAATATCAGTCGATAAATACAGCAGATATCATTTCCTATTTTAATAAAGGAACAGGTTCCGACTACACTTATTTATTTGATCAGTATCTCCGGTTTGGAGCTATCCCCAAACTTCTCATTTCAAAAAAGGCCTCAGGAAAGGATCTTGAACTCCGTTACAAATGGAATGCGAATGTTTCAAATTTTAGCATGCCGGTAAAAATCACAGCAGGTAAAAAAGAATTCTTCATTTATCCGACCACAGAATGGAAATCCACTTCTCTGGTAAACACTTTACCTGACGATATTAAAATAGATAATGTTCACTCCTATTTTCTCATTGAGAAGACGGAATAATTTTTATAATTATCAATTATTAATTGTTAATTATAAAAATTATTTTAAATCTATTTACACTCCTTACACTGCTTTGGGCTTTAAGCTTTCAGCTTTAGGCCTTAGAAGGGAAAATCAACCTTAAAGCTGATGTTTCTTCCCATATTGTAAATCCCGTGATAAGGTCCGGGGCTATTTGGATAGGGTTCAAAATATTTTAAACGGCTCAGGTGATCCTGATAGATAACGTCGAAAATATTATTTGCAAGAATATAAATATTAAATACAATTTTATTCTGTTTATTGGTGAACCCACCTCCAACACCTGCATTGATAAGCGTATATCCGGGCGTTGGAGTTTCCGTATTATCAGCCAGGTACACCCGGTTTTGCGTAGCTGAAAATGCTGCAGACACTTTCACAAAACCATTGACCAGGTGCAGGTTTTTATTTCTAAAATCGTATTGCAGTTCTGAAATTCCGTGTATTGGCGGGATGTCCGGCAGATATTGCGTGGAATCCGTGATCGGTTTGCCAGGAGAAGAAAGCAGGTTGCCGTATACGAGTGAAACACTATTTTCAAAATGTAGTTGCGGTATCGGGTGAATGTCAATACTCAGTTCTCCACCATACAAAGCGGCTTTTCCCTGGCGGTACTGATACACATCATTTCCTTCCCGCGTGGAATCCGTTCCGTCCACATTCAATATTTTCTCATTGAAAATGTAATTAGATACGTTATTATAAAATACACTGAAGTTGATGACAGCTATTTGGGAATTAAAATTCAAACCAATATCTTCCTGAACATTAAATTCCGGATTAAAATCGGGATTACCAACCTGGTAAATTCCAGTGCCGGGATGTACGCCATTAGCGGAGATTTCAGAAATATTCGGCGACCGGTAACCCCTGGAAATATTCGCCTTGGCCGACCATTTATCAGAGATTAAATATGTTAATCCTAAACTTCCGGAATAACCTGAGAATATTTTATGATAATACGGGAAGGCCTGATAAGCACCTACTGTGTCAGGTCCATACACCGGCACATTATAATCAATTCCTTTGGATACAGTGTACATTGGATCATTGGTAAATGAACGGCTGTCGAACCTGATTCCACCGGCAATATCCAGTTTGTCAAATGTTTTTTTGACCATCGCGAAGGGTCCGATATCAAATTGGTGAAATGAAGGGATAATAAATTCTGTTCCGTTCGTAGCCGTATTCTGCTGATACATACCATTTAATCCCGTCGTTATATCCCATCCATTAAAGGATGGAAAATAATATTTCAGATCATAAACATAAGAATTCAATTGAAGGAATAGGCCCGGAACATCCGGTTCCTGCGGGTGACTGTATTCTCTTCTCACGCTGCGTTCAAATCCAAGATTTACTGTAATTCTTCCGGTGCCCAAAGCAAAATTATTGGTTGAATAAACGTGATAGAGTTGTACGTGCTGATGTAACGGGGTGATCGCATAACTGTGCAGTTCTGCATTTGTTACGATCGGCCTGTAAGTATCGGAATCTGTAATCTGTTTAGTGAATTGTCTTGTTGCAGAATCACGGCTGCCATCAGGAATTTCCTGCAGATCATCGAAAACGGAAAAATTCAGGTGTGAGTAGCCGAAAGCGCGATGCAGTCCCAGCGAAAGTGTAGCATCGTTTTCATTGAATGCAGTATTATAAACACGCCCGTCGGCTCTGTCGGAATAATTACTCGCCTCTTTATGAGAAACGCGGCCCATCCATTCAAAACCATTTTTTGTTCCTTCCAGCATTCCTGAACCACCGAATAGACCGTTATTCGTTTGAAATTCCGCGAGCACATCGCCCTGAATTTTTCCTTCGGGAGCCGGCGGGGTTGGAATCAGATTTACAACACCAGCCAGGGCATCTGAACCATAGGTTAAACTGGCCGGGCCCTTGATAACTTCTGCATGATCAACACCGTACTGGTCTACTTCAATGCCATGTTCATCTCCCCATTGCTGTCCTTCCTGCCTGACACCATCATATAAAGTAAGGATTCGGTTAAAACCGAGCCCCCGGATAAATGGTTTGGAAACATTGGGCCCCGTCGTAAGCTGTGTTACCCCCGGCAATTTGGCGATCGCATCGATAATATTCGTACTTAAATTTTCTGCTATGGCCACGTGACTCATCGTCACAATCGGAACAGGACTGCGTTTTATCTGTGTGGCTTTTGACATACCTGTGATCACAACGGGACTTTCTTCCGTGTACTGAAGGCCCAGGCTGAAATCAAGAACAGTTTTCTCGGTAATAGTTATACTTTTTATTTGTGTTGAATGACCTATTGCATGTGCTTCCACCAGGTAAGTTCCACTGGGAAGATTTGCAAAGCGGTAATCACCATTATCGTCAGCTGTAACGCCGAGCTTCAGGTCAGCTATATACACAGAAGCGCTGGGCAGTCCTTTACCACTGGCACTATCAAGCACTTTTCCGGAGAGTGTTCCAAGATATCCGGAGAAACGTAGCTTCTGATTTGTTTGTGCGTGTGAATAAAAAAAATAAGTACTGAAAAAAATAAATAGTAATAATGACTTCATCTCTTTGGCTGTTTCTGTTATTTACAGGATGCCTGTAAAAAAGTAATGGAAGAAATTTAAGAACAGAAACCAGGAGGAGGTCCTCGCCCATCATTATGAGATAAATATAAATAAACGATTGAGAGCAGTGGATCTGAAAAGCTAAGAGGAGCAGAAGATAAAATTAGCTGATCATTAGGTTGAATTTCCGGAAGGAACGGTTCCACGACTACAAGATCATCGACATTGCAATGAAACCCGGAAGTTGAAATCTGTTGAAGAGGAAGTCTGTCAGAATACTGTACGTCTTTGTGATTCGCAAGCAGGTCGTGCAAAAATCTTTTTGGTGTAACGCAAAAAGAAAATAATAGCAGGAAAACCGCTGCAAAAAATCTTCTTATAATTTTGGAGTGTTTCAAATAGTAAGATGCAAATTTAACGGTCAACCGTTCCCGCACGTGCGGGATTATCGGTCATCGAATAAATTAATTAATGTTTTCTATAATGCCCGCAATCCCCTGTCCCCCGCCCACACAGGCAGTAACGAGTCCATATTTTTTATTCAGTCTTTTCATTTCATGTGTGATCTGAATGGTAAGTTTTGCACCGGTACAACCTAAAGGATGACCAAGGGCGATGGCGCCACCGTTTATATTCACAATATCCGGATTGAAATCCAGTTTACGGATTACTGCAAGTGCCTGGCTTGCGAATGCTTCATTCAGTTCTATCAGATCTATTTGTGATAAATTCATGCCAGTCTGTTTCAATACTCTTGGTACTGCTTCAACCGGACCAATACCCATCACACGCGGATGCACTCCTGCACTGGCACAACCCACCAGTCTTGCAATAGGTTTCAATCCCAGTTTATTGATCATGGTTTCTCCCATTACAATTACAAAAGCTGAGCCATCGCTGGTTTGGGACGAATTACCAGCCGTTACTGAACCATTCAGAGCAAACACAGGTTTTAATTTGGCCAGCGCTTCCATTGAAGTATCTTTTCGCGGACCTTCATCCGTATCTACCATAAACTCCCGCTGTTGTTTTTTCCCGTTTTTATCCAGCATTACCTCTTCCACTTTGATTGGAAGGATGCCTGGTTTAAAATAACCTTTCTCAATCGCATTAATTGCCTTCACATGTGACTGGTAAGAAAACTGATCCTGGTCTCCACGGCTCACCTGGTATTCCTTTGCCACGGCTTCTGCAGTAAGACCCATATTCAGATAATAATCAGGATCGTCGGTGGCAATTGAATAAGCAGGCGCTACTTTCCACCCCGCCGTTGGGACCATCGTCATGCTTTCCGTTCCGCCGGCAATTATACAGTCGGCAAGACCGCTGCGTATCTTGGCCGTAGCAATTGCAATAGTTTCCAGCCCGCTTGCACAATAGCGGTTTACCGTCATGCCCGGTACGCCGATTCCAACCGCTCTTGCGGCAATGATGCGGCCAACCTGCAGTCCCTGTTCAGCTTCGGGAACAGCATTCCCTACAATCACATCATCCACCTGTTTGGGATCCAGCTGCGGTACTGAAGCAAGCAATCCTTTAATCACGGTAATAGCGAGGTCGTCAGGTCGGTAAAAACGAAATCCACCTCTTTTGGATTTAGCTACCGCGGTGCGATAGCCGGCAATGATATAAGCTTCCTGCATAAAATATAAGATTCGTAGGTTGGCAAAGGTAAAAATCTTCGGCCAGTATCTAAGGAACCCAACTGTTAAAGTGTTTTATCTTTGCAGCGCTTATGTACAAATGGTTACGTTCTTTATTGTTCCTGTTTCCCCCGGAATCCGTTCACCATTTTTCGATGATTATTTTGAATGGTATTTCTTCTACCCGAACCGGCCGGTATGTATTGAGAAAGGCGTTTTCTGATGAAGATCCATCACTCAATAAAAAATTTGCCGGTATTCTCTTTAAAAATCCGGTGGGGCTCGCTGCAGGATTCGATAAAAATGCACTGTATCTGCAAAGCCTGGAAACGTTGGGTTTTGGGTTTATTGAAATAGGTACAGTGACTCCGCTGGCACAGGATGGCAATCCCAAACCCCGCCTGTTCCGCCTAAAAAAAGACAAAGCACTCATCAACCGTATGGGTTTCAATAATCATGGAGTGGATAAAGTAGTGGAGAGATTAAAGAAATGGAAAGAAAAATCTCCGGAATCCGGAAACGGACGATTGCGTATTGGAGGAAATATCGGAAAGAATAAAATTACACCCAATGAAAATGCCTGGAAGGATTATGCCGTATGTTTTGAAAAATTGTTTCCCTGGGTGGATTATTTCGTGGTGAATGTCAGCTCCCCGAATACTCCCGGATTAAGAGAACTCCAGGAGAAAGAATCACTGCGGATAATATTAACGAACCTGCAGGATCTCAACAGAAAACAAAAGATCCAAAAACCCCTGTTCCTTAAAATCTCGCCTGATCTAACCAATTTCCAGCTGGACAATGTGATTGAGCTTTCAGAAGAAATTCATCTCGACGGATTAGTTGTAAGTAATACAACCATTTCAAGAGATGGATTAAAAAGTCCTACTGAAGAACTCGAAAGTATCGGTCCCGGCGGACTTAGTGGTGATCCCCTTAAAAAAAAGTCGACAGAATTCATTCAATACATCGGGCAAAAAACAAATCATCGTATACCCATAATCGGTTCCGGCGGCATTCATTCCGCCAAAGATGCAATGGAAAAAACGGGGGCCGGCGCCGGACTGATTCAAATATGGACCGGATTTATTTATGAGGGCCCTTATATTGTAAAACGACTTCTTAAAGCCCAAAGCCTTTTATAAGCCTAAAGCTTAAAGCCTAAAACTTTTTACAAGCCTAAAGCTCAAAGCCCAAAGCCGAAAACTTTTTTGAATTATTAAAATCACTACCACACTTCCATACTTCCATACTTCTATATCAGTTTTCGACTTTCAGCTTTAGGCCTTCAGCTTATTAATGAAGTTTCAATAAAGCAGCGGCCACAACAGCAGCAGTTTCTGATCGCAGACGGTTTTCTCCCAGTTCTACTGCCATAAATCCGGATTGTGAAGCGAGTTTTATTTCTTCTTCCGTAAAATCTCCTTCGGGCCCTATGAGGATTAGCACCGAACCATTATTCGTAATCATCATCTCGTTCAATCTTCTTTTTGTGCCGGGTTCACAATGAGCAATAAATTTCTTATCTGCGTTGACTTCTGACACAAAATCAGGAAAGCTTTTTGGTTCACTTAAAACCGGCATCCAAACCTGCTGTGACTGTATCATGGCGGATTCCAGGATACTATGAAGACGCTCCATCCGGAACTGCTGTTTTTCTGTGCGATCACATTTGAGGGGGATGATTTTCGAAATGCCGAGTTCAGTTGCTTTCTCAAGAAACCATTCAAAACGACTTGCATTTTTCAGTAAAGAAACTCCGATTTGTATATTCTGATTTGAAGGATCGTGTATTTTTTTTTCTATAATATTTACACGACAATGTTTTTTATGCGCTTCGCGAATGACTGCTATTGCAGAAAGGCCTTTCCCGTCTGTTAACCGGAGATTTTCTCCAGGTTTCATACGTAAAACCTGAACTATATGGCGGGATGAATTTTCATTGAGAATAAATTCCTTTTCCATCGTCGCCAAATGAGCAAAATAAAAATACGGGCTTGCCATCCTGAAAGTTAATAAGAAGAGGCTGGTTAGAATGGATCTTCATCATTAAAAGGAATATCGTTCATTTTGCTTCCTGCCTGGATATATAATTTCGGACCACCCTGTTCATCGGGAGGTACGGGTTTCCAGTTACCTCCGGGCGGCAAACCTGTGAATTCTGATCCTTCATCATCTACAAATTTCTGAATATGGAGCAGTGCGCGCAGTTTAATGGTTTCCAGGGAACCATTTCTATGTTTAGCAATGCGAACATGGGTTTCTCCTTTATTGCTTTCTCCATATTCATTCGCTGTGATATCGTAATATTCAGGACGATATAAAAACATAACCATGTCCGCGTCCTGTTCAATCGCACCGGATTCGCGCAGGTCACTCAGCTGGGGCATCTTATTACCTTCTTTTCTTTTTTCCACTTCACGGCTCAACTGCGAAAGAGCAATAATAGGAACCTGTAATTCCTTGGCCAACCCCTTGAGATCGCGGGAAATCTTACTGATTTCCTGTTCACGGTTTCCGTTCCGGTTATCGCCCGTTCCGCTCATGAGCTGCAGGTAGTCGATGATGATGAGGCCGACATTGTGTTTATTTTTCAGTCGTCTGCATTTGGCGCGTAATTCAAAAATATTCAGAGCAGCTGAATCATCAATGAATATTGGCGCCTGGGCCAGGCGCTGAATGCCTTTCGCATAAAGCTGTTTCATTTCATGTTCTTCCAGTTTGCCCCGTGAAATTTTTTCTAACCAGATTTCACTTTCAGCTGAGAGGATTCGCTGAACAAGCTGACTGGCGCTCATTTCAAGGCTGAAGAAACCGATAGGTGTGGGTTTGGTGGGATGTAGCGCAGCATGCCTCGCAAGGTTCAGTGCGAATGCCGTTTTACCAACGGAAGGGCGGGCAGCCAGAATAATAAGGTCGGTGGGCTGCCATCCATATGTTATTCGATCGAGAGAACTGAATCCGGAAGGCACCCCTGAAATATCATCATTCTTATGACGCAGATCTTCAATACGCTGAATTGTTTTTACCAGTACGGTATCTATGCTGTCAAAATTTTTCCGTAAATGGTTATTGGTAATTTCAAAAAGTTTTGATTCTGCATCATCCAGCAGGTCGAAAACATCAGTGCTGTCCTCGTAGGAATCACTGATAATTTCACCCGAAATACGAATGAGTTCCCTTTGTATGAATTTCTGAAGAATGATACGCGCATGTGCATCGATATTGGCAGCCGAAACAACAGAATTTGTAAGGCGGGTGATATAATAAGCACCTCCGGACATTTCCAGTTCTTCGCGGAAGCGGAGCTCTTCCACTACGGTCAGCATATCAATCGGCTGACTTTTCTGGGCAAGGGATTGCATGGCCAGATAAATATGCTGGTGGCTCTCAACATAAAAACATTCCGGCTTCAGAATTTCAATGACCGTGTCAAAAGCCGTTTTTTCGAGCATGATAGCCCCCAATACAGCTTCTTCCAGTTCCCTGGCCTGCGGAGGAACTTTACCAAACATCATGGTACTGATATCGATCGGCGATTTGCGTCTAAACTTGCGGTCTTTGTTCAAATTGGTAAGCTCCATGTATGAGTCAGAATTTGTATGGCGCTATCGCCAGCAGGCCTTAATTAAGAAATTGTTACGCTAATGATCCAAATATTACCAAACAATATCGGGAGGGCGAATATAAAGACCATTAAATCGAGTAAAATCTGTTTTCATTTTTTTATTTTATTAAGCCTTAATGCACATTCTTATTAACAGGATTCCCGGGCTTATACACCAATTACAATTGGCTATCCACAATTTAAAAAAGTTTTTCGCTTTCCAGTGAATGAAATACACACCTTTTGTGTACAAAGATTTATCTGCAAATATTTTGTTAAGTAAAAAAGAAAACATTAACAGTTGGTAAAAAAAATCCCCACAGTATGAACTGTGGAGATAGATTTTTTTATCAGTCTGTTCTTAGAGAATACTAATTTGTTTCTCTGGTTTTAGTTTTATCATCTGGTTTTTGATCGGGTGCAACTGGTTTTGCTGCTGGTTTATTGCCTGCCGGTTTTGGTTTTTGACCCGGATGCCCGTTAATCTGGTTATGATTTGCAGAAGGCTGCCCGGTAGTTTGCGTATGATTTACGTTAGAAGATTGCGCTGTTGAATTATTTTGATTTGTATGATTGTTGGGCGTTGATTGATAGGAACGGTTTGCATTCATGTTAGGTTTTACCGGTTGATTTGTTTGCGCTGACTGTTGAGTTGCAGGCTTGTTATTATTATTTGCTGGCTGATTATTTACCGGTTGATTTCCTGCTGGGGTCTGTGTTACGGGCTTGTTATTATTTACAGGCTGATTATTTGATGGTTGATTAACAGAAGGATTTTGTGTTATCTGCCTGTTGTTATTTGCGGGCGGATTATTTACAGGTTGATTTCCAGCTGGAGTCTGTGTTACGGGCCTGCTGTTATTTGCGGGACGGGTATTATTATTTGCCTGATTATAATTCGGATACTGCGGGGAAGGATGCAGATTATTGAATGATTCATAATGTGCGGGAGCAGGAGTAGTCGATGGTCGTCCTGCTGCATCATTTCGTACTGCCGGTGTAGCGTTTACTCTTGGCTGATAAATCATATACTGCGAACCCGAAACTCTTTCGCCAGGTGTATTAGCTTCCCTGAGTTGTACCGGTGTAAAATTATTTCCGCTTACCCTTCTTACCTCATTTGGATCCGGTCCTGGTGCGTATGCGTACCGGCTTCTGTTCGTTCCGCTGTAGTTATTGATTATGGTGGTATTGTTGATTATTGTGACGTTTCTGTTCACTTCCACATTATAATTATGCCATCCCGGATTTCCGATATACTGGCGGGGAACAAAATTCCAATAATAAGCCGGTGGTGAATAACTATTGAGTGCAACATCAACAGAAATCCTTGGACCTATCGGAGCCCAGCCATAATAATCACCACTTCCTCTCCAGCTTACCCAGGCTGGAGCCCATTCATTACCTGGCATCCACATCCAGCCATAACCGTCTTCATAAAACCAACGGCCATAATGGAATGGTGCCCATCCCCAGCTGTAATTTGAGGCCCAGGTCCATCCGGCATCCGTATAAATCCAGTTTCCATTGGTAGAATAGGGCCTGAAATCCGGGCCGGCATTGGGCATCCAAACATATCCGTATCCGGGATAATTGATCCAGTTTCCGTAGGGAGATAATTGGTCATAGAATGACTGGTAGGACAAATCTTCTACCGGAGCCGGTGCTGGTGCCGGCTGGTAAGAATCTGATTGAACTACAACATGTGTGGGTCCGCAGGAAGCTATTAATAGGCTGGCAGAAAATAAGAGATATAAGTTTTTCATGTTTGAAATTTCATTGGTTAATCATACCGGTATGAAGGGTACAAGGGTTGAAAGTATAAGATATTTAGAACGATTAACATTTAATTATAGTCTGCTTTAAGTAAAATCATGCCAGTTTTAAGCCCAAAGCCGAAAGCCTAAAGCCTAAAACTTAAATCAAGTATGGTAGTGTGGTAGTATGGTAATGGGAAGAAAAAACGGTCAACTGTCATCGGTTATCTGTCATCTACAAAAGGCTTTAGGCCTTAAGCTTTAGGCTTTGAAAAAACTATCTTTGCCATTAAAGTCTCTCACTAAATGACCATCAGTTATAACTGGCTTTGCGACTATTTACCTGATAATCTGACTCAAAAACCCAACCCTGAACAGGTTTCCCGAATTCTCACATCTGTCGGTCTTGAAGTGGAGTCTGTTCATCCATATTCATCGGTGCGGGGAGGCATGGAGGGTTTGGTTATAGGTGAAGTAATTTCCGTTGATTCCCATCCCAATGCAGATAAATTAAAAATTACGCAGGTAAATATTGGTTCGAAAGATAATCTGCAAATCGTTTGTGGTGCCAGTAATGTTGCAGCGGGACAAAAAGTTGTTGTTGCTTTGGTTGGTTCCACTTTATACCCTGAATCCGGAGATACTTTGCAAATAAAAGCTGCAAAAATCCGTGGTATGGAGAGCCAGGGTATGCTTTGTGCTGAAGACGAAATTGGTCTTGGAAAAGATCATGCCGGCATTATTGTTCTGCCTGGAAAACTGCGGCCAGGGCTTCCGGCAGCGGATTACTTTAAACCCTATTCAGATTTTATTTACGAAATAGGCCTCACACCCAACCATATGGATGCCATGAGCCATATGGGCGTTGCCAGGGATCTTTGTGCCTTTCTTTCTCATCAGGACAATAAAGATTACCACGTTAAACTTCCCGTTGTTCCGTCCATTGTGCCTGAAGCTAAGGGTGAGGATATAAAAATAGAACTGATAAACAGAAAAGATTGCGCCCGCTATTCCGGTTTAACCATGACGGGTATTCGCGTCGGTGAATCTCCCCAATGGATACAGGAAAAATTAAAAGCGATCGGTATCCGGCCTATCAACAATGTGGTTGATATAACAAATTTTGTTTTACACGAAACAGGTCAGCCTCTTCATGCTTATGATGCAAATGAAATAAGAGGAAATAAAATCATTATTAAAAATCTTCCCGCCGGAACAAATTTTATTACGCTTGACGAAAAAGAAAGAAAACTGGATGTATCCGATCTTATGATCTGTGATGCTGAAGGGCCGATTTGTATTGCCGGCGTTTTTGGCGGTTTAAACAGTGGAATAAAAAATACGAGTACTGATTTGTTCCTGGAATCCGCCTGGTTTAATCCCTCAGCTATCAGAAGAACCTCTTTTCGGCATGGCCTGCGCACTGAGGCAGCCGTACATTTTGAAAAGGGCATGGACATTTCCGGTACTGTAAATGCGCTGAAAAGAGCAGCCAGCCTGATCCGGGAATATGCAGGTGGAAAAATAAGTTCACCCATCCAGGATCTTTATCCCGAACCATTTCCAAAAACACAGGTCCTTCTGAAATATCATTATCTCAAAAAACTCAGCGGAAAGAACTACCATTCCATTGCAGTCAAAAATATTCTGCTGGCGCTGGGTTTTGACATACTACGTGAAGGACTGGACGACCTTTTGATCGCTGTTCCATTTCACAAGCCGGATGTGCAACTACCGGCGGACCTGGTAGAAGAAATTATGCGAATTGACGGGTTCGATCATATTGAAATTCCGGGAAATATAAATATCTCCCCATCAGTTGAAACAGGAAGAGAGCAGGCTGCCATGCAGGAAAAAATCGCAGGATTCCTTGTCGGCAGCGGCTTTAATGAAATCTTCACTAATTCCATCACCAATAGTACTTATTTCGGGGAAACGGAACTGCAGACCGCAGTAAAAATGATCAACAATCTGAGTGCTGAGCTGAACATTATGCGGCCCTCTTTGCTGGAAACAGGTTTGGAAAGTATTTCCTGGAACCTGAATCGTAAAAATAATGACCTGCGTTTTTTTGAATTTGGGAAAACTTACGAAACCAGCCAGCCTGGCCAGTATACTGAAATTAATCATTGTTGCCTGTATATGACGGGTAACCTGCAATCCGAAAACTGGAAAGGAAAACCGGCAGTCATTGATTTTTATTACCTGAAAGGAATATGCATGGCTCTTTGCAGCCTGTCCGGTATTCATGGTAAAATCCTTCCTTTTAACCATCAAAAATTAACGGGGTCCATTGAAATCAGACAGGATAATAAAATTATTTTAAGCGCCGGTGAAGTGGATAGCGCCATTTTACAGAAATTTGATATTCGCCAGCCCGTTTTTTTTGCTGATATTTATTGGGATAACCTGGTAGATCTGGCTGGCAGAAATTCCATCGTGTTTTCAGAATTACCCAAGCAGGTACCTGTTAACAGAGATCTTGCGCTTATAGTAGAGAAATCACTGCCCTTTGAAAAAATAGAAAAAACAGTTAATAGTATTGGCCTGGAGAAATTGCGCAGGGTACAATTATTCGATATTTTTGAAAGCGAAAAACTGGGGAAGGATAAAAAATCCATGGCCGTCAGTTTTACTTTTCTGGATTATGAAAAGACATTAACTGATAAGGAAATTGATGCAATGATGAATGTGATAATGAAAACAGCAGAAGAAGAGCTTAAAGCTGAGATCAGGAAATAAGAAAATCAAATATTACTTAAATAAAATTTCATGACACAACCAGAAGTACAACTTAAACGAGTGCATGAAAAAATACTGTTGTTGGTGAAACAGTACCAGGTCTTACAAAAAGAAAATGAAAGGCTTAAGGATAATCTGAAAAAAATGAATCTCAGATGTGAAAATATTTCGCTCGAAGCAGATAGATACCGGCAGCAGACAGAAGTTCAAAGGTTAACGGGCAGGGGCCTGGAAGAAGCTGATAAAAAAATGCTTGAGAAAAGATTAAATAAATACGTCAGGGAGATAGATAAATGTATCGCCCTGTTGCAGGAATGATCAAATTCAAACGCGCTTTACGAGACGCATTTTCATTTCATCTGCACCCTGTGAAACTTCCAGCGTATATACTCCGTAGGGAAGTTCATTAAGGCCTTCCCAGTCAAGAAACTGCTGGCCGAAACTGAGTTCTTTTTGCAAAACACTGCAAATAATGCCGCTATCGTCTTTTAAAACGGCCCTCAATAATGATTTTTGTGTTTGATTGATCTCTAGACTTAGCCGATCAATGAAAGTCGGTGATTTGATCTTTAGGAACATAGGTACTGGATTTGGATTGGATTAAGGAAACTTTGGCCCCGGTAAAATTCTTCAAAACATCTTATCTTCGAACAAACCTTACCCGGGTGGTATTTTTAAAGTTAAAACAAGAATTCGAGACATGCAAGAGCTTATCCCAATAAATATCATTATAGGGGACCGGTCCTACCGGATACGCATAAAACCTGAAGACGAAGGGGCCGTAAGGGGTACCCTTAAAACAATAAATGATAAAATTATTGAGTTCAAGACCCAATTCGCCGGGAAGGATATGCAGGATTACGTTTCGATGGTAATACTCTGGTACGCCACACAGACAAATCCCCAATCCGGGAATGAAGCTTCCCCTGATTTCTCGAACATGCTCGGTAAACTTGAAGAACAGCTGGATAAAGCGCTGTCCTAGTCTAAAGGGGCTCCCCTGCCTAAAATACCTTATCTTCGCTACCCATCCCCTCGCCTCATGGATGATAAAAATATGATTCTGAACATTCTAAACTCAACTTTCCATGGATTCAACCATTATATCCATTATAATTGCTGTCATAGGTCTTATTGCTGGTGTTCTGGCGGGTAAGTTTATTTTTTCAAAAAATACCCGTAAACAAGTAGACGAAGCCAACCTGCAATCACAAAAAATCCTTTCGGATGCCCAATTGTCCGCCGAAACCCTGAAAAAAGAAAAGCTGCTGGAAGCCAAAGAGCGGTTTGTACAGCTGAAATCGGAACACGAAAAGGAAGTACTCGAACGAAACAGACGACTGGCTGATTCTGAAATCCGGATAAAACAGAAAGAACAGGGTACGACCCAAAGGCTGGAACAGCTCGATAAACAGGTAAAGGAAAACGATGCCATAAAAGAAAATCTGAACCGCCAGATCGATGTGGTCAACTTTAAACGTACCGAACTCGAAAAACACCAGGAAGAGCATATCCGGAGACTTGAAAAAATAGCGGGCCTGACCGGCGAAGAAGCCAAGGCTCAGCTTATAGAAAGTCTGAAACAGGAAGCGCATACCCAGGCACTTGCCCTGCAACAGGAAATTATTGATGACGCCCGTCAGAAAGCCAATAAAGAAGCCCGTAAAATTATTATTCAAAGTATTCAGCGTACAGCTGCTGAACAGGCTATTGAGAATTCCATTACTGTTTTCAATCTTGAAAGCGATGAAATTAAAGGGCAGATCATCGGAAGGGAAGGAAGAAATATACGGGCTCTTGAAGCTGCTACGGGCGTGGATCTAATTGTAGATGATACACCTGAAGCCATTGTTCTTTCATCATTTGACCCCCTTCGAAGGGAAATTGCCAGGCTTTCCCTGCAGCGTTTAGTGGCAGATGGCCGTATTCATCCTGCCCGAATTGAGGAAGTTGTTGATAAAACGAAAAGGCAAATAGAAGAACAGGTAATAGAAATAGGGGAAAGAACTGTAATCGAACTCGGTATTCACGGTTTACACAAGGAACTTGTGAGGATCGTAGGTAAAATGCGTTTCCGTTCGTCCTACGGACAGAACCTGCTCATGCACAGTCGTGAAGTTGCCAATCTTTGTGCTATTATGGCTTCAGAGCTGGGCCTGAACCCTAAACTGGCCAAAAGGGCCGGATTGTTACACGACATTGGTAAGGTACCGGATGAAGAAACAGAACTGAGCCATGCATTGCTTGGCATGAAAATAGCCGAAAAATATGGCGAAAATCCGGCAGTTGTCAATGCCATCGGAGCTCATCATGACGAAGTTGAAATGCAGTATGTAATTGCTCCTATCATCCAGGCCTGTGATGCTATCAGTGGCGCCAGACCGGGTGCCCGTCGTGAAATCATGCAGCAGTATATTCAAAGAATCAAGGACCTGGAAAACCTTGCCCTTACTTATCCTGGTGTGGAAAAAGCCTATGCGATCCAGGCCGGTCGGGAATTACGCGTAATTGTTGAATCGGACCGGGTTACCGACGGGGACAGTGATAAACTGAGTTTTGAAATCGCGCAGAAAATACAAACAGAGATGACATATCCCGGTCAGATCAAGGTTACTGTTATTCGTGAAAAACGTGCGGTGAACGTTGCCAGGTAGAGAAGGAACATTAGTTTTTGATTTTACCGGAAAGCTTGTTACTTTTGCATCCCAAAAATTATGTTATGAACGCGGCTATTGCATTCGTCCACGAACAGCTAAGTACCAGGAAAGATCTCCCAAAATTTAAGGCCGGAGACAATGTGACCGTGAATTACAAAATTCTGGAAGGAAATAAAGAACGTATCCAGAGTTTTAAGGGAGACGTGATCAAAAGGCAGGGTACAGGTATGACGGCTACATTTACTGTAAGAAAGATTTCTGATGCTATAGGAGTTGAAAGAACCTTTCCTGCATTTTCACCCAATATTGAATCGGTAGCCGTAAATAAGGTAGGCAGGGTTCGCCGGGCAAAACTTTACTTCCAGAGGGATCGCAGCGGAAAGAGTGCCCGTATCAAAGAAAAAAGAATTATTTCCTGAAATAAATCAACTGTTAACAATAAAGCGGACTTATAACGGTTCGCTTTTTTTATTTGCAATAGATTATCTTTGGAGCTCAAACAACAAGTATATGTTCAGCAATTTTCTGCAATGTTTTTTCCTGCTGTCAGCGCCCGGTGGTTCAGAATGGATACTGATCATCCTGGCAGTATTGATTCTTTTTGGTGGTAAAAAAATTCCGGAATTCATGCGAGGCCTTGGTAAGGGAATGCGTGAATTCAATGATGCCAAGAATAACGTGAAGAAAGAATTTGAAGACGGTTTGAATGAGCCGCCTAAATCGAATACGACGACTACTACCACAACTAACAACCCTTAGGAATCTGCGGTTATTGACCGCAGCTCCTGCATTATTTATTGTTTTCTTTCTCTTCCATACCAGAATATCAGGAGGCCCTGAAGCAGGGTTCCTATACCTGCCGTGATGCCGTTACGTTTTATCTAAGGCGCATTCACCGGTTGAGTAATCTAAATGCGTTTGTACATCTTTATGAAAAAGAATCTCTGCTGACAGCTGACAAACTGGATGCAGAACGCAGTGCCGGAAAAATGTCGGGGAGATTACACGGAGTGATAATTGCTCTCAAAGATGTTATATGTTTTAAGGACCATCCAGTTACTGCTGGTTCATATATTCTGGAAGGATTTCATTCTCTTTATAACGCTACGATTGTTGAACATCTGATAAGGGAGGGTGCCATCATCATTGGCCACCTCAATTGTGATGAGTTTGCCATGGGTTCGAGCAATGAAAATTCTATATATGGGCGCGTTAAGAATGCACTCGATCCGGAAAAAGTGCCTGGTGGATCATCCGGAGGATCAGCCGTAGCCGTCCAGGCTTCTTTATGCATGGTTTCCCTGGGTAGCGATACGGGGGGTTCTGTTCGTCAGCCGGCGGATTTCTGCGGCGTAATCGGCCTGAAACCCACTTATGGACGAATTTCACGTTATGGGCTGATTGCCTATGCCTCTTCTTTTGATCAGATTGGCCTATTCAGCAGAAACGTTGAAGATATCGCCCTGATACTCGAAATTATAGCCGGATTTGATCCTAAGGATGCGACTTCTTCCCGCAGGCCTGTACCGTCTTACGCTGAACGCTTAACGCCTAACGCTGAACGCTTAACGCTGAACGCTGAACGCTTAACGCTTAACGCTCAAGTCTTAACGCAGAACATTGAACGGTCAACCGTCCCGCACGTGCGGGATCATCCGTCATCCTTTAAAATTGCAGTTCTTAAAGAAGCCCTCGACCATCCTTCCCTCGACCCTGAAATCAGGCTAAAACTCCGGGAATTTATCGGGGATCTCCGATTAAAGGGTTATCAGGTAACAGAGATCTCCTTTGACCTTCTGGACTATATAGTTCCCGCCTATTATATATTGACAACTGCAGAAGCTTCTTCCAATCTATCCCGTTTTGACGGCGTCAGGTATGGGCACAGGACCAAAATCCATGATTCAGGCTTTCCGGAATTTTACCAGGAAACGCGTTCGGAAGGCTTTGGAAAAGAAGTAAAGCGCAGGATCCTCCTGGGCACTTTTGTATTAAGCTCCGGGTATTATGAGGCATATTTCAGCAAGGCCCAAAAAGTAAGAAGAATTTTAACTGAACGTACTAAGCTGATTTTCAACGAATTTGATATAATTCTCAGTCCCACAGCTCCTACCACGGCATTTAAATCCGGTGAAAAAACCTCCGACCCGGTAGCCATGTATCTCGCTGATTTATATACTGTTTACGCAAATCTGGTTGGTATTCCGGGTATTTCCCTGCCCCTTTTTACCCATACAAACGGCATGCCTTTTGGTATCCAAGCTATGACGAACCAATTTCGTGAATTATCTTTACTGCAGTTCTCAAAAGAACTCATTCAGCAATATAAGTCCTACGAAATTCCGACTCTGTGAAACCCGGACGTTCTGATCCGGTAGATTCAATCCGCAATCCATCCCTTGAAAAATTTATACTCCGGATTTCCCGGTTTATAAATATTTAAGCATTAAGAGATGAAAAGACTTTTATTGTTGGGCATTGCTTTTATTGGATTGCTGCCTCACAGCCGTGCGAATGTCTTAAAAGTTGATAAGACTTTTGTTGCCCTGCATATGCCAATAGACACCAGTGATGTAAAAAATGGCATAAATAACCTTTTTCTTGCTTCCGTTTGCGGTACCAATGGTGCTAAATTAAACCCACGGGCTTTAAGTTTTGTTCAGGATTTCATAATCCAGAACAAACAGGAAATGGACGAAATGAAATCCTGGGGTCGTCCTTATTTTAAGCTGATAGATGGTATCCTTAACGAATATGGCCTTCCAACTGAGCTGAAATACCTGGCTGTAATAGAATCCAATCTGAAACCCACTGCTATGTCGTGGGTAGGTGCTGTAGGTCCATGGCAGTTAATGCCTGCTACGGCACGTTTACTTGGTTTAAAAGTGAACCGAAAGGTAGATGAGAGGAAGAATTATTATAAGAGTACAAAAGCTGCTGCCATTTACCTCCGGGACCTTTATACAGAACTCGGAGACTGGCTACTGGTCATTGCTGCATATAATGGAGGTACCGGCAATGTATACCGGGCCATCAGAAAGAGCAACAGCCGGGATTTCTGGCAACTCCAGAATTACCTGCCTGCTGAATCCAGGAACCATGTAAAGAAATTCATTGGTACCCAATATACTTTTGAAGGACAAGGCAGCGTCACCACGCTCACAAAAGATGAGGCAACAGACCAGCTTTCGGGTTCAGCCATGTATGTTTTCAACAGGAGACTGAATAAGGAAGAACAGGCCAGTGCAAAGACTGTGAATATTTCAGGGAAATATTTTTCAAGTATTATTTCCAAGTACATTCTTATGGATGAAACAGAATTCAATCGTTATAATCCGGATTTTGATAAGGTCATGGCGAGTGCAAATAACAGTTACGACCTGAAGCTGCCGGCTGATAAAATGGATCTCTTTGTTTCCAACAAATATGAAATCCTGAATGAATCCGTTCAGCGTTTGTTATTGGAAGCTGATGCTGCGAATGAAAACAAAGCAGTGGCCAGTATTTCTCATAAATAATTTCAAGGGGCATTTCAGTAACCCGTCCCGCTCCTAGCGGGATGGGTTTTTTATTATCCCTTCGAAAGCTTTCACTTTGAGCAGGCATTCTTCATATTCTTTTTCAGGATCACTATTGACTGTTATTCCCGAGCCCGCAAAATATGACAGGTAAGATTCTTCCCTGTTATAAAATAAACTTCGGATAACAACATTGAAATCAAAATCCTGGTTTGGTTCAACATAACCCAGGGCCCCGGAAAATAGTCCTCTTTTTGTTTTTTCATATTGTTCAATCAATTCAAGAACACGTTTTTTTGGAGCTCCGGTCATAGAACCCATGGGAAATGTTCCTGCTATCATTTCGCTCCAATGCAGATTTGTTTTTGGCTTTCCAACGATGGTTGAAATCATCTGATGTACCTGCGCGAAACTGTAGATGCCGAATAATTCAGCCACCCGGACAGAATCCGTTTCACATATTTTTGAAAGATCATTTCGAACCAAATCCACTATCATAACATTTTCTGCGCGATCTTTTTCACTGGCTGACAGCTCAGTTTTTAGCAATTCGTCATGCTTTTTATTTTCTGGATCCCTGGCGGAGGTCCCTTTGATTGGTTGCGACATAATGCTGTCACCTTTTCTTTTTAAATATCGTTCCGGACTGGCACATAAAAGAAATTTTTCATCCACGCAGTAAAATGCAGAAAAGGGGCTGGGAGAAATCCGGTTCAGGGCCCGGTACACATCCAGAGGATCCACAGCGGCAGCTTCCACAAAAAATTCCTGGCAGAAATTGATCTCATAGCAGTCTCCGCGTAAAATATGCTTTCTGAGTCGTTCAATGATTTCTATATATTGGTCTTTTGAAATTCTTTTTTGAATGATGTAATTCCCCTGAATGATTTTTTTTCTGGTGAAAGAAATACTTTCAATTTCATTCAAAACGTCTTTATGATGGTTGCCGAATAAACCGATCCGGATTTCCAGGGGAAATATTATAATGACAATTTCAGGAACAAAAAAGAATAGATCGGGAAATTGAATGAAATCAGGAAGAAGAGAAGGGGACCCCTCCGTTTCAGATTTCAGGTCAAAAGAAAAATGACCAAAAAGCCAGTCGCCCTGTTGCTGAGAAAATTTCTTAAGCTCTTCAAATGCATGTCCGGCTTCAATTTTCAAACGGGTTCTTTCGCCCGTGGCCACCAGGCATTCATAACTTTGTTTTGTTGAAGGATATTGCTGGTTATCCAGAAAAGAAAAGGTACTAAACCGGGCTGACCAGTCTAATACCTGTTGTTTTATTTTATACAGATCAGAGAAAGGAAAAGATACAAATTGGCGTTTGGCCATGCCTGTTAGCCTTATTAGAAATCCTCATCTTCATCTTCAAATCCGTTCTCATTAAAGAGATCCATATTTTTGTACTCGTCATCCAGCCCCAGTTCATCCTCTTCACCCTTGGCAGCTTTTTTACCACCGGGTGCGGCTTTTTTGGTTTTGGAGCGGGGAACATCGAATTCATCAAAATCCGGGTCCCAT